>Ga0181539_1000583_pt1 | contig 43852 bp, 39 predicted proteins | sample PEATcosm2014_Bin_46_FD_119767 | JGI IMG/M metagenome (GOLD analysis project Ga0181539, IMG submission 119767) | Peatland microbial communities from MTU Mesocosm Facility, Houghton, MI, USA - PEATcosm2014_Bin23_60_metaG | ecosystem: Environmental > Terrestrial > Soil > Wetlands > Peat | place... | reverse complement strand
CGTTCTCGGCGCTCGTCACCACCAGCCTGCCGGCCGGCTTCACCGCGAGTCTCAGCTACGACCCGACGACCAACGTGCTGTTGAACCTTACGGCGGTGCTGGGACAGCAGCTGCCGACCGGCGGCCTCAATCTAAATCAGCAAAACGTGGCGACGAGCCTTGACAACTTCTTCAACGGCGGCGGCACGTTGACGCCGAGCTTTTTGACCATCTTCGGCCTCAGCGGCGGCAGCTTGGCGAATGCGCTGTCGCGATTGGACGGCGAGGTGGCCACCGATGCCGAGCGCGGCGCGTTCAAGTTGATGGATCAGTTCCTCGGCCTGATGCTCGATCCGTTCGTCGATGGACGCAGCGGTGCCGGCTGGCCGAGCGGCGGCGGGCACGCCTCCGGCTTCGCGCCCGAGCAGCAGGCGAGTTTCCCGCCCGATGTCGCGCTCGGTTATGCCTCGGTGCTCAAGGCGCCGCCGAGGCCCGCGGAATTCGACCAGCGTTGGAGTGCGTGGGGCGCGGGCTTCGGCGGCAGCAGCGCTGCGAACGGCGATCCGGTCGTCGGTTCGACCCATGTCACCACGAGTGACTACGGCTTTGCCGCCGGCATGGATTATCGCTTCTCGCCCGACACGGTAGCGGGCTTTGCGCTCGCCGGCGGCGGCACCAATTGGGGCTTGGCGCAAGGGCTCGGCAGTGGCAGGAGCGATGCTTTCCAGATCGGCGTCTACGGCACGACGCGTTTCGGCCCGGCCTATCTAGCGGCCGCGCTCGATTTCTCGAATTACTGGATGTCGACGAACCGTTTCGCGCCGGTGGGCGACCAGCTCACGGCGAACTTCGACGCGCAGAGTTATGGCGTGCGCGTCGAGGCGGGCTATCGCTACGCCATGCCGGTCGTCGCGGTGACGCCCTATGCGGCAATGCAGGCGCTGAGTTACCATTCGCCGAACTACAGCGAGACCGACCTCACCGGTGGCGGCTTTGGGCTTAACTACAATGCCATGACGGCAACGGATACGCGCAGCGAACTCGGCTCCCGCTTCGACGCTCCGACCATGCTCGCCAGCATGCCGCTCACGCTACGCGGCCGGTTGGCCTGGGCGCACGACTGGGTCAGCAATAATCCCGCACTCGAGGCGGCGTTCCAAGCGTTGCCCGGCGCGAGCTTCACCGTCAACGGCGCGCCGCTGCCGAAAGACTCCGCGCTCGCGTCCGCAGGCGCCGTCTTACGCATAACGCCTACGCTCTCTCTCGCCGCAAAATTCGATGGCGAGTTTGCCGACGGCTCGCAGACCTACGCCGGAACCGGCACGTTACGCTATACGTGGTGAGGCTATCAGTCGGGATCGCTGCAGGCTGCCCCTTGCTGCGCTGCACCGAAATCTCGCGGCCAATGTCGCAGTTGGGTCATTTTCGACCGATCCAGCCAGCCCTGCGGACCGGTTCATTTCTGCTTCGCACGGAAGCGGTCCTGAGGCTGTGCGGGCCAGAGGCAGAAGCGCTCGCTGCGACGAACCGCCCCGGCCGGTGGGACCGGCTGGCAAGCCTGCCGCGGGCTGGCGTCTGACCGCAGATTGGCGTGAAGCCGCGTTATACCAACAATTTTTAGAATGACGCATGGTTTTGGTCCGTCATCCTGAGGTGGCCGCGAAGCGGCCCTCGAAGGAAGCGGCCGAGGCGCTCGGGCTCATTGCGATTGGTATTACCCAGCAAGATCATGCTCCAGCAAAATCGGAGCGCGCCCAACCGATCCAACCTGAACCGATCGCGCTCGAACAGCCGGGCCCCTCGTCGCGTTTACTGAATCCCGATCAGCGGCCAATAGAACGGAACCAGGAGCATCAGGATGACGAATTCCACCACCGTCAGCCAGGCGCCGATCCGAACGAGGTCGCGGGCTTCGAAGTAGCCGTAGGAATAGCCGACGATGAGGACGCCTGACTGATAGGCGAACAGCTTGCCGCCGGACGCAAAGGTCCAGATCAGTCCGAGCTGCAACGGGTTGAGCCCATGGGTCTTGGCGTAATCCATGACCAAGGGGATCGAGGTACCCAGCATGGAGATTTCGCTGGCCAGCAGGAAGTGATAGAGGAACGCCACCCAGTAGAACACCGCGGTGATGCTGACGATGTTGGTCAGGAACGGCTCGATGCCGTGAAAGACGCTGGTGGTCAACAGATCGAGGCCTTTGGTCGCTTGCAGCACGTTGCCCATGCTGACGGCTTCGGCGACGAAAAACACCGGCATGTAATTGACCAGCCGCATGTCGTCCGGCTCGAGCACGCCGACCCGCGGCAGCAAGGCGAACAGCGCCACGCCCAGCGCCACCATGGTGGGCGGAATGTGGTGCCAGAAATCCGTCACCCAGAGCAGAATGGCGCAGCCGACCAAGAGGCCGGCTTCGGTTTCCTGGCGCGACCACGGTCCCATCTTGACGAGTTCGTCGCGGAAATACTCCCGGCCCTGGCTGCGGGTGTCGAGCTCCGGCGGATAGAGCCACAGCGTCAACAGCCAAGCCGCGATGATCGTGACGATGCTGCACGGCAGAAAGGCGAACAGCCACATGCCCCATAAGACTTCGATGCCGCCGAATTTCTCCATCGCGCCGGCGGCGGTGATCGAACCCGCGCCGGCCAGGATCATCTTGTCGAAGATATTTCCGGCATAGGTGAGGATGAGAAACATGCCGCGCGCGATATTACCGCCGCGCGCCGCGTTCAGGGCCTCGGTCAAGGCGATCGCGATCGAAGCCATGATGACGACGCGGGCGAGACCGGACGGCACGATGAAAGTCAGCAGAAAATTGGTGACGATCAGGCCGAGCAGGATTCGCGGATAAGTGGCGCCGACACGCATCATGATCGTATAGGCGAGCCGGCGCGCCAAACCGGTCTTGCCAGCCACCATGCCGATCACCATGGCGGCGAACAGGAACCAGGCGGTCGCGTCGGCGAAACCTGAGAACGCGACGTCGAATTTCACGATGCCGAGCGCCCAGAACAGGAAACAACCGACAAACCCGGAAAGCGCGAACGGCGCCGCCTCGGTGATCCAGGCGATCACCATGAAGGCGAGAATGGCGAAGGCGTGCTTGACCTGCGGCGCGAGCGGAAGCGGCGAAAACCAGATCACGAGCGGTACCACGAGACATAAAACCTGCCCGATCAGAACCGATTGATGCGCCCTCGTCTCATTCGTCTCCGCCGTCCCTGCAATCTTCGTTGTCATTGTTGCTTGCTGCCGCTTCGATGCGACCGGTTCGGTCCGGTCTGTTTCCACCCGTCGGGAGCCTAGCGGCTTTACCGCTCGCCCGAAAGCGATCGACGGACGCGGAACCCCGTCGATCGACCGTCCGGGATGCAGCCATGCAAAAAAGTGTGCCGGAGCCCATGGCCGGTCGGTTGCACTGTGTTAGTTTCGGACGGCAAAAGAGCCCCTGCCCGAACGTGGGGATGCATTCGAGCAGGAGGGCCCCAGGATGGCGCACATCTTTCATGAAGACCAATTGCCCTCGCTGATCTCGGAGGTGCCGGGGCGCGAGCGCATTTTCTTCGTCAATCAGAAGCTGGCCAACACCGACGACATGCTGGCCGGCGTGATGCACTACAAAGCGGGCGCGGCATCGCCTTGCCACCTGCACAAGAACTGCGAGCACTTCTATTTCATCATCAACGGCAAAGCGCAGGTCGAGACCGAGGAAGGCATCCGTCCGGTCGGCCCAGGCGACACGATCTTCATTCCTGCCGAGGAGAAGCACAGGCTGCGCGCCCTCGAGCCGCTGTTCTATTCGAATGGCAGGCGCCCAATCGCTTCAAGACCACGATCCTGGAAGGCTCGGACGCGGATCTGCGCTGGAACCGCAAGGACGGCAAACTCCGGGTGCAAAGTTGAACACCTGAGCTGGTGAAAGGATACCGCCATGTCGCTGACGTACATCGAAACCAACACGCTGCCGCGTAAATCTGCACCCGTTCACGGCGAAATGACCGAGGTTTTGAACCAAGCGCTGTGCGGGGCCAACAATGTGCTCGGCAGCCTGCATTGGCTCAAGGCCGGCGATACGTGCCAGGCTCAAGGCACGGACAAGCACCAACTCGTCTGTCTGATCGACGGCAAGGGCCGCATCACCCTCGACGGCAAGGGTTACGACGCCGGCAAGGGGCCGGGCGTTTATCTCGGCCCGACGGAGACGGCGGCGATCCAGGCCATCGACGACGCGCTCAAGCTGTTCGTCCCCGTAGTGCCGAAGATTCCGAAGTGAACTCCTCGGCCGGGAACATTGAAAACAACGCCGTGAGCGACGCAACCACCGTCCTCAAAAGCGTCTGCCGCAGCTGTCACGGCGGCTGCGGTGTCTTGCTGCACGTCCGCGACGGCCGCCTGATCAAGGTCGAGGGCGATCGCGAATCGCCGCTCAATCACGGCCGCCTGTGCCCGATCGGCACCGTCACGCTCGATCTCGTCTACCACCCCGATCGCCTGAAACACCCGATGCGGCGCCTGGGCCCCCGCGGTTCGGGACAATGGCAGCGAATTTCCTGGGACGAGGCGCTTGGCGAAATTGCCGAGCGCGTCCTTGCCATCCGTGAGGAGTTCGGACCGGAAGCCATCGCGCTCGGCACCGGCACCGGCCGCCATCATATCCGTTGGGTGTCGCGGTTCGGCCATGCGCTCGGCACGCCCAACTGGTGCGAGCCCGGCTTCGCGCAATGCTTCCACCCGCGCGTCAACACCTGCATTCTGACCTTCGGCGACTTTCCGGTGTCCGACTTCACCGGCGACGTGCCGGCCCAGTGCATCATGTTCTGGGGGCATAATCCGATCAATTCGGGTCCGGACGGCGAGACGCGTTTCAACGTCCATGAAGCGCTCGATCACAAGCCGAAGATCATCGTCATCGATCCGCGCGAAACCGAGCTCGCCAAGCGCGCCGATCTCTGGCTGCAGCTACGCCCCGGCGTCGATGACGCGCTGGCGCTGAGCATGCTCAACGTCGTCATCGCGGAAAACCTCTACGACGCGCCGTTCGTCGAACGCTGGACGCATGGTTTCGACGCGCTGCGCGAGCGGGTCAAGGATTTCACCCCGGAATGGGCGGCGCCGATCACCTGGGTTCCGGCCGACAAGATCCGCGCCGCCGCCCGCCTGTTCGCCACGACCAAGCCCGCGCTGCTGGACTGGGGCTGCGCCATCGAGCACACGCCGAAATGCATCCAGACCATTCGCGCGATTTCGATGCTGCCGGCGCTCACCGCCAATGTCGACGTGCCGGGCGGCTGGGTGTTCGGCATGAAGGGGCTCGGCCGCTTCCCGAGCCTGATCGAGAATCTGACGCCCGAGGCCAAGGCCAAGCGGCTTGGCGCGGATCGCTTCAAGCTCCTCGGCGGCGAAGGCGCCGACCTGCCCGCCGCACATATTCCGACGCTGCTGCAGGCAATGCGCGAGGGCAAGCCTTACCCGGTGAAGGCTTTTCTCGTGTTCGGCAACAATACGCTTTCGACCTACGCCAACACGTCGTTGGTCTACGACTCGCTCATGAAGCTCGATTTCATGGTCTGCGCCGATCTCTTCATGACGCCGACCGCCGAGCTCGCCGACATCGTTCTGCCCGCGGCATCGTGGCCCGAACTCAACCAGCTTGCAGGCCTTCCCACCGTCGCCGCCAATGTCGTACTGGCGCAACAGCAGGCGGTGCGCATCGGCGAATGCAAGTCGGACGAGGAAATGTTCGTCGAACTGGCGCGCCGCATGAAGCTTCCGGTCGGCACCGAAGCGGTCGAGGACGTACTCGACGCCCAGCTCGCCTCCGGCAGCGTCGGCTTGACATTCGACGAGATCAAACAGCGCGGTTTCGTCAAGATGCCGTTCCGCTACCGCAAATTCGAGGACGGCGGCTTCAAGACCCCGACCGGCAAAATCGAACTCTATTCGACGCGCCTCGAAGCGATGGGATACGCGCCGCTACCCTATTACGAGGAACCACCGGAGAGCCCGGTCAGCGCGCCCGAGGTCGCCCGCGATTATCCCTTCGTGCTGACGAGCGGCGGACGAATTCCGTTCTATTTCAATTCGGAGCATCGCCAGCTCGACAAGCTGCGAAGAGCGCGACGCTATCCTCTCGCCGAAATCCACCCCGAGACCGCGGCGCGCCACGGCATCAAGAACGGCGATTGGATGTGGATCGAGACCCGGCGCGGCAAGATGCGGCAAAAAGCCAAGCTGACCACCGGGATCGATCCACGCGTCATCCACGTCGAACATGGCTGGTGGTTTCCAGAGGACGCTTCCCCCGATCACGGCATCTGGAAATCGAACGCCAACTTGCTCACCGACAATCAGCCGCCTTACGATCCGGCGATGGGCACCTATCAACTGCGCGGCCTGTTGTGCCGGGTGGCGGCCGCGCCGCCGCTCTGACGCCGGCCTTGATTTGCCTCGCAAGCCACCTCATGTTCGCAGGCGATCGCCGAACAATGCAGAGCAGCAACACATCATCATGAGCTACGAAGAATTTTTGTCGCCAGGCCGCTACATCGACAGCGACTCGCCAGAAATCATCGCCTTCGCAGGCGCGGCGACCGCTGGGCTTGCGGACATCCGCGCGCGGGTCATCGCGCTCTACCGCGCGGTGCGCGACGGCATCATTTACGACCCTTACGTCGATCTCACCGGCCCGGCGAATTATCGCGCCAGCCACGTGCTCGCAATCGGGCGCGGCTTCTGCGTCGGCAAGGCGGCGCTCCTTGCCGCCGCCGCGCGCGTCATCGGCGTGCCGTCGCGCGTCGGCTTCGCCGACGTGCGCAACCATCTGACCTCGGCGCGCATCCGCGAGCGCATCAAGACCGACGTCTTCATCTGGCACTCTTACACCGATCTTTATCTCGACGGCCGCTGGGCCAAGGCGACGCCGGCGTTCGACAAGCCGCTGTGCGAACGCCTCGGCCTGAAGACCTTGGAGTTCGATGGCAGCGAGGATTCGTTGTTTCAGCCGTTCGATCACAGCGGCCGCCGGCACATGGAATATTTGCGGGACCGCGGCACCTTCGCCGACGTGCCGGTCGAACGCATTCAGGCCGACTTCCGCCGCGATTATCCGATGTGGATGACCGAGGCCGGACTGAAGGGCGACTTCCACGCCGAGGCCGAGGCCGCCGAGAGACTGTTCCGTTAGCTCTGGTCCCACTCCACCCGCGCAGCACCTGGGGTCACGGGATCGTAGTACCACTTGAGTCCCAGCGGCTCCTCGCTGAGCACGTCGGTCTTAAAACTCCGCCAGGCCTGGATTTCGAAGTAGTCGAGCGGGCCGCCGTGGGCGCGGAGCCGATGCGGTACGCCCGGCGGGAAATACACCAGCGTACCGGGCTCGCACTCCTCACTCGTATCTCCGACCTGAACGACGCCCCGGCCCTTGAACATGATGTAGCAGTGCGCAGCACCGTCCGGATTGGCGCTGGTGCCGACGTGGCGATGATAGGGTGACGATCCGCCGTCGTGATAGCGCATCTCGCCCGCCTGAATGGCATTGGTCGGCGTCAGTCTCGCGCCGTCGAGCAGCCTGACGCTGGACTCCGCGCAGAACCGGCGCACGCGGCCGCCGCTGGCGTCGCTGAGCGGCCGGAGCGTTTTGCGATTGAAGAAATATCCCGGCCCGCCGGGCAGTCCCGCTTCGACGGCGGCCGGCGGCTTGGGCGTCACCATATGCAGCAGTTCGAGCTTCGACCCGGACGCTTCGAAGCGCGCCGACTCGCCGGGCGCGAGCAGCACGCCGGCGCCCTCCTCGGCTGCGTGCGACTTTCCGTTGAAGCTGATGACGCCCGCTTTCGGCGCCTCGATGACGTAGACAAGGTGATAGTCGTCGCCTGCCTTAACGTCGAACTGACGACCTTCCAGCACCGTTCGCTGGTAGACGGTCAGCGTCTTCGAACCACACAGACCCTGGCTGCAGATCGTCCTTTCAAGGCCGGATGCGACCGATTTGGCTTGGGCCGTGTTCCAATTGATGATCGAAACGTCGCTGATTGTTACCATTGGTATTTCCTTCCGCAAAGGCGACCGAACCGGTCCCGCATCTGCACAGCCGACATGGTGCCGCGGTTCGCGAATGCATAGCAGCGGGCCGCTGCCAACACAACAATAAGAGCTGCTGCAAGCGGCCGATTAGCGGCGACCGGTATTACAGATTGTGCAGCATCAAATATATTGCCCGGAGTCGACGCGGAGCACTTCGCCGGTCACGCACTGCGCGGCGTCCGACAGCAGGAACAGAACCCCGTTGGCGATATCCTCGGGCGTGGCGAGGTGGGCGAGCGCCGCCTCGTTCTCGGCTTTGCCGATGATCTCGGCCGGCAGCGCGCGTGCCATCTCGGTCATCACCATGCCGGGTGCGACCGCGTTGACCGTCACGCCCTTTTTGCCGAATTCGCGCGCCGCGGTTTTCGTCAGTCCGATCAATCCTGCTTTTGCCGAAGCGTAATTGGCCTGGCCGAACTTGCCGCGCAACCCGTTGATCGACGTGATGTTGACGATCCGGCCGTAGCCGCGCGCCGTCATCAAGGGCGCCACGGCCCTTATCATATTGAAGGCGCCAGTCAGGTTAACGGTGAGCACGGTCGCCCAATCGCTGTCGCTCATCTTCACGATCGATCGGTCGCGGGTGATGCCTGCATTGTTGACGAGCAGAGAAGGCGCCCCGGCCAAGCCGGCCACCGCGCTCTCCACCGCCTTGGCGTCCGCGATATCCAGGCGCACAAAATTGTGCCGGAACTCGCCGGGGCGTTCGGGCTCGCCAAGATCGAACACGTCGACCTGCGCCCCGGCCGCGCCGAGCGCATCGGCGATGGCGCGCCCGATGCCGCGGCTTGCACCCGTCACGATGGCGCGCCGTCCGGCGAAATCGAATTTGACGTGGCTTTCACTTTCTGTCGTCGTCAGCATCGTTGATGGCCTTTTGAATCGAAGTGGTTTCTTGCTACGGATTCACGATTGAAATCAAGCCGCGTTCGCCTCGGCGCACCAGGATCAATGCGTCGTCTTGCGCAAATCCCTCACGCGCACCGCCTTACCCTGCGAACGCGGCACGGCGCCGGGTTTTTGAACGAGGATACTGCAGGTCACCCCGATCATCGATTTGAGGTGATGGCGGATTTCATCGGCTTTTTTCATCAGCGCCGCTCCGTCCGACGGCGCACCCGCGACCAACTCGACCTCCAGCGTGACGGCATCGAGCGGGCCTTCGCGCGTCAGCACGATCTGATAGTGCGGCGCGAGGCCGGGGAAGCCGACGAGAACCGCTTCGATTTGCGAGGGAAACACATTGACGCCGCGGATAATCAGCATGTCGTCGTCACGCCCCGTCACCCGCATGATGCGCGTATGGGTGCGGCCGCAAGCGCACGGCTCGCTCGTCAGCGTCGTGATATCGCGCGTGCGATAGCGAATCATCGGCAACGCCTCTTTGCTCAGCGTCGTGATGACGAGTTCGCCGGGCTCACCGTTCGGAAGCCGTTCGAGCGTCTTCGGATCGACGACTTCGAACAAGAAATGATCCTCCCACCCGTGCAAGCCGTTTTGCACCGTACCGCACTCGCAGGCGACACCCGGTCCGATGATTTCCGACAGACCGTAGATATCGACCGCCTTGATGCCGAGGCGCGCTTCGAGGTCGTGACGCAATGCTTCGCTCCACGGCTCCGCCCCGAAGGCCCCGCAACGCACCGGCAGGTTGCGGATGTCGATGCCCATGGTTTCCGCGACTTCGGCGATGTTGAGCGCATAGGATGGCGTCGCGCAGAGAATGTCGGCGCCGAAATCCTGCAACAGCGTGACTTGGCGCTCGGTCCCGCCGCCGGACATTGGCACCACCGTGCAGCCGAGCCGCTCGGCGCCGTAATGCGCACCGAGCCCGCCGGTGAACAGGCCGTAACCGTACGCATTGTGGACGATGTCGCCCGGCCGGGCACCCGCGCAGGCCAGGCACCGTGCCATGAGATCAGACCACAAATCGAGATCGGCACGGGTATAGCCGACCACCGTCGGGCGGCCGGTCGTTCCGGACGAGGCGTGCAGACGCAGCAGCTCGGCGCGCGGCACCGCAAACATGCTGAAGGGATAATTGTCGCGCAGGTCGGTTTTCAGCGTGAAGGGAAAGCGCGCCAGATCGTCGAGCGAGCGCAACTGCTCCGGCTTGACGCGCGCCTCGTCGAACTTGCGCCGGAAGTGCGGTACCTTGGCGTAGGCGCGCTGCAATGTTTTCTGCAGACGCGCGAGCTGCAGCGCCGCAAGCTCGGTGCGTGGCATGCATTCGGCGGCGCGATCGAACATGAAGGGCATGGCGTCGCGGACTGCGGGCTGCGTCGTCATGATATTTCCTCCCCGACGAGATTATCATCGACCATGCGTATGATGGCGGTCCGGCGGCGATTGCGACATGGTCTTAAACGCAATCGTGCCGTCATGGCAAAATCCATCCCGGCTTGACCGGGGGGCCGGCGGCGCCACGGCCGCGCACTGGAATATGCTCGAGCGCGAAACCCTGACTGTATCCGGCGCGCGTCACCACAATGAATTTCAACGCCCAGCCGGCCGCGAAGGCCGATAATCCTGCAAGCGCAAACAGCATAGCGGCGTCCGATGCAAGCCCGAAGCCGAGCGCAATGGCGATGGCGGGGATCCCTCCGCCGAAAGCGGCAAGCCAAGGTCGAGAAGCGTCGAGGACTTCGAATGTGCGCCTTGGTGCGCCGGCCTTCCGCAACGCGGCGAGATAGCTCATCCAGGCCAAGCCGCGGATAACGACGAGCACGAACAGCGCCACCGCAACGGCAGGCGCCTGCGGCGCAAGCCCCGGCAGCCCCGTCGAGAGAACGAGAAACAGGCCCGCACCTTCGGCAAGACCAGTTATGACAATCAGCGGCACGATCGGCGGCGCGCGCCAGGCCGGAATGCCCTTGGCTTCCCGAAGGATCATGCTCTGGCAAAAAAGAAACACGAGCCCGAGACCAGCGGCGAGACCGGCGAGCGCGCGGTTCTCCAACCAGACGGCAAGGAGCGCGAGCGGGAAGAAGACGAAGGCGATCCAAGCCTCCCGGCTCATCCATGACCGTTGCGGATGCCGCAGGACCTGGATCGAGCGCAGCGGACGGCCGATCTTGAAAATCAGCAGGAACAGTCCGAAGGCCACCAGCGCGAGCGCGATCAGAGCGGTCACGGCAAAGGACTTCGCTTCAGGGTTCGCCACGACCGCGATGGCGAACAAGCCGGTCCCGACGCCTCCGCACAGAAAATTCCCGGCCGCCTTCCAATTCCAATGCGGCTGGTGGCGAGGTTCAACGTCGCGGCTGCGGATTCGCTCCCACCGCTTGGCGTCGCTGGACGATGTGCCCTGAGGATCGGGCGCATCGGCATCGCCCGCCTTGCCGTAGAGATAATAGAAACTCGGATCGGTGCCGAGTTCCCCGTGCATGCGAAAGAACTTCTGCTCGCGCAGCAGCCGCGAGACGTTGCTGCCCGAATCCTCGATATCGCCGAACTGCAGCGCATCGGCGATGCAGGCATTGACGCAAGCCGGCGTCGCTCGCGGCTCGAGCCCCGGCGGCAAGCCGTTGGCGAGCCCGAAATCGATGCGGTCCGAGCAGAACGTGCATTTCTGCGCCACGCCGAGGCGCGAAGCGTCCTCGCGCTCGGCCTCGTTTTGCATCGCTGCGCCGTAAGCGAACAGCGGCGCATGCACCAGAAAGCGCGCTTGGTATGGACAAGCGACTTCGCAATAGGCGCAGCCGATGCAGAGATCGTAGTCGATGACGACGATGCCGTCGGCGCGCTGCCGCGTTGCCGTCGTCGGACAGACATGCATGCACGGCGGATCGGCGCAATGCTGGCACCCGACCGGCACGAAGGTGCGGGTGACATTGGGGAAGCTGCCGACTTCGACATCGAGCACCTTGCGCCACAGCACGGCCGGCGAAGTGGCATTGGCATGCCGGCATGCCGCCGCGCAGGTCTGGCAACCGACGCAACGTTCGAGGTCGGCAACCATCGCCCAGCGCGTCATGACGCGCTCCCGAGCCGCGTGATTTTGACCTTGACAAGGTCGGCGCTCGATCCGGTCGCGTCCGTCAAGTCGAGCAGCATCGGAACCAGCGCATTCATGCTCGGCGCGTGAAAATCCTTGGCGTAGGGCGTTACCCAATGGTCGAACTGGCCGATGATCAGCAAAGTGTCGGGGCGGATGCCCTCGCGCAGCACGACCCGGCCCTTGGTGGCATTGAGCGGCGAGCGCACCTCGACCAGATCGCCGTCATGGATGCCGCACGTCGCCGCCGCACTCTCGTTCATGACGACGCTGCCATGGCCGATCACATTGGCCGCCACTTCCCTGATGAGCTGAATGCCGACATTGTTGCCCCAGGAATATTGCATGCTGCGCGACGTGATCAGCCAGAACGGATAATCCTCTATGCGTACCTTGAAATGCTTGACGAGCGCATCCTCCCACACGGCGCCAAGGTCGCGCCAATGCGGCATCGCCTCGTATTCCTCGAGTTGCCGGTCCCACCAATGGATGCCCTGCTCGTGCAGGCGCCGCTTGAGTTCCTGGCCGATCCGGAACAGCCGGTCCTGATAAGGCTGCTCGAAGCGCAGGCCGGTTTCGACCAATTTGGGATAGAGATACCATTGCAGCTGCGAGAACGGCTTCACCTGAAAGCCGTGTTCGCGGAACCAATCGAGCCCGTGAGTTTCGCTGCCATCGGTCAGTTCAGCACTCGCGGCGCGGCACGATGCGTCCCAGATCGCTTCGATGCCGTGCGCCTCCTCGGGATCGAGCGAGAAGTCGAAGTTCGGCCCGGATAATTTGACGCCGGCGGCGCCGCGGTTGATGGCCCCATTATACGCGGCGAGCAGACCAGTGCGCTTGGCGAGTTCCGTCGAGATCCAGGTGAAATCGCGCGCTTCGCCTTGCGGCGGCACCGCGGGATCGCGCAGCGCGAAGCCCTGATAATTCCAGAATTGCTCGATGTATTTCGTGCCGCCGATGCGCAGTAGCTGCAGCCCTTCCAGGTCGGTACAGTCCGGCAGCAGCACGTCGGCCATATGATTGGTCTCGTCGCGCGTGAAGGCGAAGCAAACGGTGAATGGGAATCTCGCGATCGTCTCGCCGACCGCTTTGGTGTCCCAGAACGAAATCGTCGGGTTGGTGCGGTAGACGAGCCAGACGTCGGGCGGTTTGGCGTGGGGAAATTTTTCGAAATCCTCCGATTGCATCATCCAGGCGAGATGGGTGGGACCGAGCGCTTGGCTCCAGGCCGAATTGGCGACGAGCGGCACCAGCGTGCGGTGCGCGCTACGCACTTGCGGCTGCCCGACCCAGTCGTCCTTGCCGGTAGGATTCATCGGATAGTGCATGAAGCCGTCGGGACCGGACGTGACGCTCGACCAGCGGCTGTCGGCCGGACGATTGAGGCGAACGGTGGTGCCGAGCGTACCGCCCGGCACGTCGAGGGCGCCGACGAGGCAAGGCAGAAGCGTGCGCGCCCAACAGCACTCGTAGCCGCCCCAACCGTTATTCACGGTCTTGCCGAGCACGATCGCAACCGGCCGGTAAGGCAGCGTCATGCCCTCGATTTCAATCGTTTCGCCGACCCGGGCATGGTCGAGAAACTCGTTGGCGACGCGCCGAATGACCGCCGCCGGCACGTCGCAGATCGGCGCTGCCCATTCCGGCGAATAGCCCTTCACGTGATCGAGCAGGCGATCGAAGGCCGTGGCGACGGTGACGTCCTGATGGGGCGCGATCTCCTGGTCGGGGCCGACCTCGACCCCGTCCACGACAAACGAGCCTTCAAGAGCCGGATCAATGCCCGGCGTATCGAACGGCAAGGCGCGGCCGCTGCCCCGGTCGAGCATCAGCGGCTTGAGCGATTGCGGATCGCGCAGAAAGAAGCCGCCCGGACCGACCAGATAGGGCGACGACGTGCGCTCCTTCAGGAACGGTACATCCAGCCGCTCGCGCGGATGCTCGTGCAGCAGGACGTGCAGCATGGCGTAGAGAAACGCCGAATCGGTTTTCGGCTTGATCGGCACCCACTCCGCCGAGCAGGCGCCCGTGATCGACAGATGCGGCTCGATCTGAACCCGTTTTATGCCGCGCTTGCGCGCATCGGCATGGCGTTTGACAGCGCAGACACCGCCGGATGCCTCCACGTTGGCGCCGAACGACACCACGTATTCGCAGAGCGGCGTGTCGGCGGCGACGGTGAAGGCCCGATGCCAAAGCTCGCCGTAGAGATGCTCGGAATGGGTGCATTTGACGCCCTGGCCCGAGCCGAAGCTCATATCGACCGGCCCCCATGCGGTGAGAAAGGCGGGCAGCGTTCCCATATAGGCGGTCGGCGTGCCGCCGCCTCCGAAGCTCGCGGCCAACCGCGGATAGCCGTTCTCGTCAACGAGGCCCGCCGCGCGCGCCGCATTGAGCTTTTCGGCCACCAGATCGAGCGCCTCGTCCCAGGAGATGCGCACGAAACCCGGGTCTTCGTTGCGGCCCTTCTTGGGGTTGGTCCGCTTCATCGGATGCAGGACCCGGTTCGGACTGTATACTTTCTGCACCAAACCGAACGCCTTGACGCAAGCCTTGCCGCCGCCGGGGTGAATTGCCGCAGCGTTGAAGTTCGGATTGATTTCGGTCGCAATGCCGTCCTGGACACGCACCGACAAAAGATCGGGTCCGGCCACGCATTGGTAGCAATAGGTGGAAACGGTGCGCTCGGCGCGCGGTTCGTTCACGGGCATAGCCCACAGTCCTCAGGCGCTCGACACCTCCGCAGGCATCTCGTTGGCGGCGCGGCGGCCAAGCGAAAATCCTGCCTTGAGCGCATCCATATTGAGGTCCAGATAGCCGCGCGGCGTCTCCGCCCTGACCGCCTGCTCGATCCGAGCGCAGTCGCAGAGGTCGCTGTAGGCGATCAGGGCACCGAGCGCGACGATGTTGGTCACGCGCTCGCTACCCAATTCCAACGCCGTCGCACTGAGTGGAAGGCGTTGGGCGCGGTACTGCCCTTCGGGCAGATCCGGACAGAGCCGGCTGTCGGCAATGACCAGCGCGCCCGACTTGAGCAGCGGCCATGACGGCTTGACGGCTAGCCGGTCCAGAAGGACCAGGTGATCGATCGCCGTCACCAACGGAAAGTCGACCTCACCGTCGGCGACCACCAGGTCCGCATTGCAGAAGCCGCCGCGCGAGGTCGGTTCGTAGGATTGCGACTGGGCGACACGCTTGCCACCTGCCGCCAGCGCGTCGGCGAGCATTTTCGCACAGAGGATCAGTCCCTGCCCGCCGGTGCCGCCGATGCGGATTTCGAGCCGCCCCGCACTCATCGTGACACCCCGTGGCGCGGGGCCGCTTCGCGGCGGTAAGTGGCACCGTATTCGGGTCGCTCGTTCTTCGCCAGAATGCCGGTCGGCAGACTGTTCGCGCGAAACGGCATGTCGACCGTGTCGCGGTAGGCGGTGGGGCGCAGCTCGCTTTTCTGCCGCAGCATCATCTCCGGCGAAGACCCCATATCGTTCTTGCGCCCGAAGATTTCGGTGCAATCGGACAGAACCTCGACGAAGGCGAAGCCCGGATGATCGAGCCCCGCCTTGATCAGTTCCTTGAGCTTCGGCACGTGCCGCGTCACTTCGCGGCCGACGAAGCCGGCGCCCGCGGCCATGGCGAGCGCACAGGCGTCGAAATGCGGCTCGGAATTTCCCTGCGGGGTCGTCGTGGTCAACCGTGTCTCGGAGGTCGTCGGCGATACTTGGCCGCCCGTCATTCCGTACACTTCGTTGTTGAGCATCAGGCAGGTGATTTTGAGATTGCGTCGGCAGGCGTGGATCAAATGATTGCCGCCGATGGCAAGACAATCGCCGTCGCCGGTGATCACGACCACGTTGAGATCGGGACGCGCCAGCGCAAGCCCGGTGGCGTAAGCGAGCGGCCGCCCGTGCGTAACGTGAAACGTGTTGGCGTCGACATAGGCCGAAAGCCGTCCGGCACAGCCGATACCGGAGACGACCGCGAGCCGATCCTTGTCGATGCCGAGATCGTGAACCGCCCACAACAGCGCCCGCAACGCAATACCGTGGCCGCAGCCGGGGCACAGAAAATGCGGCATCATCTCCATGCGGAGATAGTCCTTGATTTCGAAATCCGCCGCCGAATCGATAAGCATCATTCCCCCGCGAGTGCTGCCGCGCGCGCGGCAATTTCCACCGGAACGATCGGCTCGCCGTTGAATCGGTGCAGGCCTTCGACGCGGGTGCCCGCAAGCACGCGCTCGACTTCCAAGCAAAGCTGGCCTGCGTTCATTTCCGGGACCAGGACCGCACGCGCGGTTGCGGCAGCCGCGCGCAACGCCTGTTCGGGAAACGGCCAAAGCGTGATCGGCCGAAACAGACCGGCGCGCACGCCTTGCGCCCGACAAAGCTCGACAGCGCGGCTCGCGGCGCGCGCCGTGATGCCCAGCGCGACGATCACGACATCGGCGTCATTGCAATGCAGCGTCGCCGAGGAATCGATCGCGCTACGGTTTCGCTCGAGCTTGGAGAACAGCCGCGACAGATTGCGTGTCACCGCTTCGGGGTTCTGGGTCGGAAAACCGTCTTCGCCGTGCGTCAATCCGGTCGTATGGGTCCGATAGCCGGCGCCGGGGCGCGACATCGCAGGAATGCCTGAGGCGTCGGCGGCGTAGGGCCGATACTCCGAACGTGGGCCGCTCGCCCATTTGCGCACCACGCCAACGCCACTGCGCGCGCCGTCGAGTGCAACGGTCTCCGAAAGCTGGGCCAGGACTTGATCGTAGAGCAGCACGACCGGAGACCGGCAGCTTTCCGCCAGATCGAAAGCGCGAATCGTCTCATCGAAGATTTCGCGCACCGATCCCGGCGTCAGCACGATGATGGGATAGTCGCCGTGACTGCCCCAACGCGCTTGCATCAGATCGGCCTGCGACGGCCGGGTCGGCATGCCGGTCGACGGGCCGCCGCGCATGACGTTGACGATCACGCACGGAATTTCGGCGCCCGCGGCATAGCCGAGGTTCTCCTGTTTGAGCGAGAATCCCGGACCGCTGGTGGCGGTCATTGCCTTGACGCCGCCCATCGAGGCGCCGATCACAGCCGCCATCGAAGCGATCTCGTCTTCCATCTGCACGAAGACGCCGCCCACTTCCGGCAGCCGGCGCGCCAGCCGTTCGGCAATCTCCGAAGAGGGCGTGATCGGATAGCCGGCGAAGAACCGGCAACCGGCGGCTATCGCGCCCAGCGCACAGGCGTTGTTGCCTGAAACGAGTCTCGGGGCGCTCTTTCCCGTCAGCGCTGTGTCGACGGCGTTCATCGCGCGGGACCTCCCTCGGCGAGGCCGCTCGCATGATCGAGGTGAACACGGATGGCAAAGTCCGGACACAGCCATTCGCACAGCCGGCATCCGGTGCATTTGTCAGGCTCGGCCAATTCCGCGATGCGCTCCGCGTTCAGACGCAGGCAGTGCTCCGGGCAGAGCTTCACGCAGATGTCGCAGCTCTTGCACCACGCAGGCGTGATCTCGAGCCGCACCCGATAGCCGGCGTCGGCCGTCGGCATCCGCGCCTCGATCGTTTCGGCCAGAGGCAAGCCTTCTCGCGCCTGCTCGATCCACTGCCGCCCGCGCCGGAACGCTTCGATATTCACCGCGACCGTTTTCTTCGGCACGAAGTCGGCGACCACTTGTTCCCATTCGGCGACCGGAAATTGCAGCGCCACCGACAGCGCCCCGAGCAGCACCACGTTGGCCACGCGGTCATTGCCGAGTTCTTCCGCCATGTGGGTCGCATCGATGGCGTAGCCCTCCGCCACATGCGCGATCACTTCGGCGTGCGTCTCGCGCACGTAGCCCATGGCCGCGCCGGGGCGACGATCTCGGCAAGCGAATGGCGGCACGATGCGCTTGGTGTCGCAAATGAAGATGCCGGTGTCGGGCTTGAGATAGGTCAGCCAGCGCAGACCTTCGGCCCATTCGAGCGCGATCAGAATGTCGACTTCGCCTTTCGGGATGGTCGGCGACCAGACCCGCCGGCCGAAGCGAACGTGGCTGAAAACGGCGCCGCCGCGCTTCGCCATGCCGTGGACTTCGCTTTGCTTGACCTCGTAACCCTGCTTCTGCGCGAGCAACGCGATCAGCTTGGACACCATGATCACGCCCTGACCGCCGACGCCGACGACCAGAACATTGAGCGGTTGGCGCGACGGATCGGCAAGCGCGATCGGCGCCGCCGCGCCGGCCAACTGAGGCACCGACGGCGTCGGACCGTTCATTGCCGCACCGCCGGACTTTGGACAGCAGGAGTTGGGACGGGAGACGGTTTGATGCAGTCCACCGTGCAGACTTGCGCGCAAAGCGTGCAGCCGATGCAGAGCGACTGGTCGACCTCGATTTTGTGCCGGCCTTCAAACGTTTGACCGCTCCAGCTCAGGGCTGGACAGCCGAGATTCATGCAGGCCTGGCAGGCATTGCACTCCTCGGCGACCACCTGCAGCGGCGGTCCCTTGATCTTCACCGGATCGAGGACGCAAGGCCGATTGGCGATGAGCACCGCCACGCCGCGATACGCGATCGCCTCACGCAACGCCTGATGCATTTCCGCAAGATCGTAGGAATCGACCGTGCGCACCCAGGTGACGCCGACCGCACGCACCAGCGCTTCGTAGTTCACGGCGGAGGTCGCCTCCCCGCGCAACGTCTTGCCGGTGCCGGCATGATTTTGCCCTCCGGTCATCGCCGTCACGTGATTGTCGAGCAGCAAGACAACGAGGTTTGCCTGGTTGTAGACCGCGTCGATCAAGCCGGGGATGCCGGCGTGCAGGAAGGTCGAATCGCCGATCGTTGCCACGACGGGTTTGGAATCGCCCGCCTTCGCCATGCCGATGGCATTGCCGATCGAGGAGCCCATCGACACCGTCGTGTCCATGCCGCGCAGCGGATCGAGGCATGCCAAGGTATAGCAGCCGATGTCGCCGGCGACGCGGGCACCCGATGCGCGCACCGCCATGAAGCTCGATGTGTGCGGACAACCGGCGCAGAGCACGGGCGGGCGGACCAGCAGCTCGGGCGTCCAGTTGCTTTGTTGCTGTTTGCGCTGCGGCAGAATCCCGGCCTGCTCGAAGCCGGTGCGCACGAGCTCGGGGCTCAGTTCGCCGACGCGCGGAAAAAACCGCTTGCCGTCCACTTCAAAGCCGAGCGCTCGGATTTCCTTTTCGATCACCGGCTCCAGCTCTTCCACAACGAAGATACGCTCGACCGACTGGCAGAATCGTCGCAGCAGTCCGTCGGGCAGCGGCCATGACGCGCCGAGCTTCAGCACGTTGGCGTCGGGCAGCACTTCGCGCACGTACGGATAACAGGTGCCTGCCGTGACGATGCCGTAATTTCCTTCGCCGGCCTCCCACCGATTGATCGGGGCATCGTCGAAATATTCTTTCAGCCGGACCTCGCGCTCGAGCAGCGCGACGTGGCGCGGTCGCGCATGGGCCGGGATCATGACATTCTTCGACGGCCGTTCGAGGAACCCGCGCGCCGGCGGTTCGATGCGCTCGCCGACGCGGACGGCACTGCGCGTATGCGATAGTCGCGTCGTGCCGCGCACGATGACCGGCGTGTCGAAGCGTTCGGAAAGCTCGAACGCAAGCTTGGTGAAATCGAGCGCTTCCTGCGCGTCGCTGGGCTCGAGCACCGGCACCATGGCAAGCGCGCCGTAAAGGCGCGTGTCCTGCTCGTTTTGCGAACTGTGGATTCCGGGATCGTCGCAGACCGCGAGCACAAGTCCGCCGTTCACGCCGATATAGGTTTGCGACATGAAGGCGTCGGCGGCAACATTGAGGCCGACATGTTTCATCGCCGCGAGCGCGCGGCGGCCGGCAAAGGAAGCCCCTATCGCGACATCGAGCGCGACCTTCTCGTTGGTCGACCATTGGGCATGAAGGTCTTCGGCCGGATAGGTTGCGAGCGTTTCGAGGATTTCGGTACTCGGCGTGCCGGGATAGGCGGCGGCGACCTTCACGCCCGCTTCCCAGGCGCCCCGCGCGATCGCCTCATTGCCGGTGAGCGGGCGAAGCTTGTCCGCCCGGCGCGGCGGCATTTCGGCATGTTCCCCCAGCACCCGCACGGCTCGTCCTCCCTTGCGACAAAGACCGTCGCTTACAGCCATCCTTCGCAAATCGGCCAATATAAGTATTTGAGTTATGTCAAATATCTGCCCATGCCTGGACCCGTTCCAGGGCTCGGCATCGGGCGCAGAGAAAGGGGCATTCCTGCGGTCTGGCCCGCTCGCGCTAGTCGGCTCGAGCGCCGTGGGCCAGTTTCATGCCCGGGCGGCTCGCTTGGCCGCCTTCGCCCGCAGCCGCTCAAAAGTCTTCGCCTTGTCGACAATGAAACGGACGTGCTTGCCCCCGCCGACGGGCTCCAGTTCGTCCTTGGCGGTGACGTCAAAACTGACCTTACGCCCCTCGACGGCCGCGATCGTGGCCGTAACTTCCACCGCCATGCCAGGCAGCGTCGGCGCGGTATGCCGAACCATGAGTTCGAGTCCGACCGAGTCCTCCCCCTCATCGAGGTGATCGAGCAAAAGTTCGCGGCAGGTCATCTCGATATCGCGGCACAGTTCGGGGGTCGCATAGACCCGGCCTTCCTCTCCCATGAAGCTGATGGTTCGGTCACGGTCGATGACAGTGCGGCGGACCTTCGATACTCCGGGCTTCAAGCTATCTTTCATGAACGTTCTCCCAAGTGAAAATGCCTATGCCGGGAGCACGACCGCCGAATTGACCGAAATCAATCTTGCACTTCATTCCCGGTCATCCCCCACCCTTGTCATACCCCGAGATAGGCCTCCTGAACCCTCTTGTCGCCTTGAACATCAGCCGCTGCCCCGCTGGCGGTGATCGTGCCGGTCTCGAGCACATAACCGCGGTCGGCGATGGCGAGCGCCGCATTGGCGTTTTGCTCGACCAAGAGCAGGGTCAAACCGCTGCGCTTGAGGTCAAGCACGACCTCGAGGATCTGATCGACCAGGATGGGAGCAAGGCCCATCGACGGCTCATCGAGCAGCAGCAGACGCGGCTTTGCCATCAGCGCGCGGCCGATCGCCAGCAATTGCTGCTGGCCCCCCGACAATGCGCCGGCAGCGGTCCGACGGAATTCGCGCAGCATCGGAAACAGCTCATAGATGCGATGAAGCTCGGCACCGGAGTCCGTGCCGCGCCGGCTCCAGGCTCCGAGCTTCAGATTGTCTTCGACCGACAGCGGCGCGAACAATTGGCGGCCCTCGGGAACTTGCGCGATACCGAGTGCGACACGAGCATGCGCTGGAACCGACTCGATCGAGCGGCCTTCGAAACGGATGCGGCCGGCCGAGATCGGCTGAACTCCGGAGATGGCGCGCAACAGCGTCGTCTTGCCGGCGCCGTTGGCGCCCACCAGCGTCACGATTTGGCCGGCCGGCACCTCGATCGAAACGCCGTGCAAAGCCTCGATGCGGCCGTAACCGCTCTTGAGGTTCTCAACCGACAGCACCCGCAGCCTCCCGTGCACCGTGAACGCCGAGATAGGCCTCGATCACCGCGGGATTCGCGCGAACCTGCGCTGCATCGCCTTCCGCAAGCGTTCGGCCGTTGGCAAGGACATGAATACGGTCCGAGACATTCATGACGAGCCGCATATCGTGCTCGACCAACACCACCGTAATGCCGTCGCCGACGATGCTGCGGATGATGTCCGCGATTTCCCTTGTTTCCATCGGATTGCAGCCGGCCGCCGGCTCGTCGAGCAGCAGCACGATCGGCTCGGTGGCGAGCGCGCGCGCGATTTCCAGGCGTTTGAGGTCGCCGTAAGCGAGCCCGCTCGCCGGTGTTTCGGCCAGGTGTTGGAGGCCGACGCGGGCAAGCGCCGCCGCGGACGCTTCGCGCGTGCGCCGGTTCTGCCGTCCGACCGCCGGCAGATGCAGAAGATCGGCGACGATCCCGCTTCGCTCGTGGCGATGGCGGCCGACCATGACGTTCTCGATCGCGGTCAAATGCGAAAATATCTGCAGGTTTTGAAATGTGCGCGACAGGCCACGGCGGGCGAGCCGCGGGGGATCGAGCCCGGTCACGTCTTCGCCGCAAAGCCGCACGCTGCCGTCGTCCGGCGGACGCAGCCCGGAAATCAAGTTGAAGAGTGTCGTCTTGCCTGCGCCGTTCGGCCCGATGATCGAGAACACGATCCCGCGGGCGACGTCGAAGCTCACGCCGTCGAGCGCGTGTACGCCGCCAAACGAGATCGACAGGCGCTCGGCCGACAACGCCGTCATATGCGCCTCACACCGAATGCGTCCGCCAGACTGGGCACGATACCGGCGCGTAGGAAGATCATGACGCCCATGACGATCAAACCCAATACCGCGTGTTCGTACTCGTGGAAGAAGGTCAAAGCCTGCGGCAGGATCACCAAAACTGCCGATCCGACGAGCGAACCGACCACCGATCCCATGCCGCCCAGCACCACCATGGCGACCAGTTCGATCGAGCGCAGGAAGCCGGAAACGTCCGGCGTGATGTAACCGTTGAGCAGCGCGAAATAGGAGCCGGCGACCGAGGCGTAGATCGCCGAAACCACGAAGACCAGGAGCTTCTTCTGCGCTACGTCCACGCCGAGCACGCGGGCGGCGATTTCGCTATCGTGGATCGCGCGCAGTGCGCGACCGGTCGGGCTGTCGATCAGATTGAGCGCCAGCGCAGCGCTGACGAGAAAACTGACCGCCAACAGCCAATACCAGACACCGGCACCGCGCGGATGCCAGGAGAACAGCGTCAACGGCGGCACCGCCATGCCGTCCGGTCCGCCGGTCCAGCCCGCTTCGTTGCCGAAGACGATGGCGAGCAATACGCCGAAGCCGAGGGTGGCGACCGCCAGATAATGTCCCTTGAGCCGCAAAATCGGCCGACCGACGACGAATGCCACCAGCGCCGACAGCACCGCGCCGAGGAGGAAAGAAGCCCATGACGGGATTCCGAGATGGACCGGCCCGATCGCGACCGCATAGGCGCCGATGCCCATGAATCCGGCGTGTCCGAGACTGACCTGACCGGCGAAGCCCATCAGCAGATTGAGACCGAGACCGGCAATGGCGAAGATAAAGACGAGTGCCGCGATACGATAGTAATAGGCCGACGGCAGCACCAGCGGCAGCAGCACGACGATCAACGCGAGCGGGACAATCGGAAAGAGACGATGCCGTCCCAGCAACCGAACCCGATCGAGCGTCCCCCTCACGCTCATACCCGCTCGACCTTCGCCTTGCCGAACAGTCCATGCGGCATGGCGAACAACACGGCCAGGATGACCAGAAACGCGACGGCGTCCTTATAACTTGCCGAGACGTAGCCGGCGGCGAACGCTTCCAACAAGCCCAGGAGGATGCCGCCGACGACGGCCCCTATCGCGCTGCCGATACCGCCGAGCATCACCGCGGCAAAGCCCTTCAACGCCAACAGAGTACCGGCATTGTAACTGGTGAGCGTAATCGGCGTGATCAGAATGCCGGAAATCGCGCCGATCGCCGCCGACAGCGCGAAGCACGCGCCGACGGTGACGCGCGTGTCGATGCCGACAAGTTTCGCGGCAACGTGGTTCGCAGACGTAGCGATCACAGCCTTGCCGAACAGCGTTCGCTCGATAAGCGCCCACAGCAGAACGACGATGATCACCGCGCCGGCGAGCACGACCAGGCTTTGCGGCAAAATGGTCGCACCGCCGATGCGGATCGGATCGCGATCGAACAACGGCGGCAGGCTGTGAAAGCGCTTGTCGAACACCAGTTCCGCGACGCCGCGCAGAAAAATGGAGGCGCCGATCGTTATGATAATCAGCGTAACGGCGTTGGCGTCGCGCGCGGTGGCAATGGCGAAGCGGTACAACGCCAGGCCGACGACGGTCGTGATGACGACCGCAGCGGCTGCGGCGAACGGCAGCGGGACGCCGGCATAGCCGAGGAAGACGGTCGTCATGCCGCCGAGCATCACGAACTCGCCCTGGGCGAAGTTCACGACATCGGCGGCGTTATAGATGAGCGTAAAACCGATAGCGACGAGACCATAAACGGCACCGACCGTGAGCCCGGAAAAGACGAACTGCAAGAACTCCGCCATCGCAGATGCGCCTATCGCCGAGGTCCCACGGAACAACAGCCGGACGAGCCGCCCGCAAAGGCCGACCCATCGGCCGCTCTCAGGTGCCGGAGTCGGGAGCGAGCACCCAATCGCCGTTCTTGATTTCAAGCATGCGGAAGGCCGAAAGGTCGAGACCCAAGTGATCGGTCGGCGACATATTGAAGGTGCCGCCGGTACCGATAAAGCCCTTGGTGTTCTCGATTTCGTCGCGCAGCTTGGCGGCGTTGAAGCCGCCGGCACGTTTGGCGGCCTCGACCAAGATCATCAGCCCGTCATAAGCGTGACCGCCGAAGGTCGAGACCGGTTGCCCGGTCTTGGTCTCGAAGGTTTTCTGATAGTTGACGACAACCGGCTTTTGTTTGTCGCTGTCGGGAAGCTTGTCGGCGACGAGCAAAGCCGCGGCCGGCAGGCGGACGCCGTCGGCGGCTACCCCGGCAAGCGTAATGAACTGCTTCGACGCGACGCCGTGGCTCTGGTAGAATGGATAGCTGATCTCGAGCTGCCGGTAGTTGCGCGTTACGATGGCCGGGCCTTGACCGAAGCCCGGATTGACGACGGCCTGCACGCCGGCGGTAGCCTTGATCTTGGTGAGTTGCGGCGTCATGTCGCTGTCGCCGGGACCGTAGGTTTCCTCGTGCGCAATGGTGATGCCGGATTGCGGCGCCACCGCCACGCATTGATCGCGCATCGACTTGCCGAAGGCGTCGGTGCCGGAAATCATGGCTATGGTCGTCAGGCTGCGCCGTTTGAGATCGGCGAAGATCTTTTGACAGGCCATTCGATCGGTGTGCGGCGTCTTGAACACCCATTTACGGACCGGCTCGACGATCTGGACGGCGCCCGCTAGCGAGATGAAAGGAATCTGCGCATCCTCGAACACCGGCATCATCGCCAAAGTCGTGCCAGTGGTGGTGCCGCCGACCATGGCGACGACCTTGTCTTCTTCGACCAGACGGGTAGCGAAGGTCCGCGCGCTATTGGCGTCGCCGCCGTCGTCGTAGACCACCAACTGCAGTTTCTGCCCGTTGACCCCGCCTTTGGCGTTGATGTCGTCGACGTAAATCTCGAGCGTCTTCTTTTCCGGATCGCCGAGGAACGACGCCGGTCCGCTGGCGGAGAGAACCGCTCCCACCTTGACCTGCGCCGAAACGGGACCGGCAGCGAGCGCCGCGGCAACGCCAAGCCCGATTGCGGCGGCAAGCCTGAGTCTTTCCTTAGACATCGAATCCTCCCCATCTTTCGCGTTTTGCCCGATTTTGTTGAATTGTCTGCGCGAAACGCCGGTCGGGTCTTGATCTACATCAATGCCGCAGGCGCGGGAAGGCCGCGGTCGTCGACGTCCGCGGAGAAAACATTCGGCATGAGCGGCGGGAGTTGACTTCGATCAATGCGCCGTAGCTGCGCGCGCGAAACCTATGCCGAGGCTGGAATTCTTGCTCGCGGCGCGAAATGCCGAGCGGTCACGTATTGCCCGCTTTATCCGGCCTTGCAGATCGGGGGAGGAAATGACGTCGAACACGCCAGTAAAAGACATGCGGACTTGGATTGCCGATCTCGAGGCCGCCAATGAATTGATCCGCGTCGACAAACCCGTCGATCCGCTGACACAGATGGGCTCGTTGCTTTATCAGTCGCGCGAAAAGGCGGTATTCTTCGAGAACCTGCCGCACGGCTGGCGGTCGCTCGGCCAAGCGCCTGCCAATGTTCGCCTTGCCGCGGTCGCGTTCGGCACCACCGAAGAGGCGCTGGTGCCGACGGTCGCCGACCGTATGGGTCAGTGCATCAAGCCCATCATAGTCGACGACGGGCCGGTGAAGGAAGTCAAACTTACGCGCGACGAATTCGACCTCACGCATTTGCCGGTTCACGTGGCCGGCCAGCGCGACGGCGGGCCGGTCATCGGCTCCGGCCTCGTGGTGACGAAAGACCCCGACACCGGGCAGCGCAATGTGAGTTTCCATCGCCTCCAGGTCAAAGGTCCGAACAAGACCGGCATTCTGCTCTACCCGCGCCACACCTGGCGGAACTACGTGAAATATCAGGAGCGCAACCAGCCGATGCCGGTGGCGATCTTCATCGGTCATCACCCGCTCTACTACGCCGCGGCCGCGACCACTGCGGCCTACGGCCTCGACGAGTTCGAAATCGCCGGCGGCTATCTGGGCGAGCCGGTGCGCCTGGTGAAGTGCGAAACGGTCGACCTTGAAGTGCCGGCCGACGCCGAAATCGTGCTGGAAGGCCATATTCCGCCGCATTATCGCGAGGAAGAAGGTCCGTTCTCCGAGTTCCAGGATTACTACGTGACCGGCACGGGAAAGAACCCGATCGTCGAATATCAGTTCATGTCCCGCCGCCACGATGCGATTTTCAAGAACCTGCAGAACGGCTCGGAGATGGAAGGCTGCGTCTTTCACAAAGTGCCGATGAGCGCCGCGATTCTTCGCCGTCTGCGCACCGTCGGCGGCGGTCCGAACATTCACAACGTCATGGCGCTTCCCGGCATATTCGGACTGGTGGTGCAGATGACGGCACGCGCCTACGGCGAAGCCAAGAACGTCCTGATGGCGGCGCTGTCCTCCGAATATCAGCACCCCAAGGTGGTGATCGCGGTCGATGCGGATGTCGATATCTTCAATCCGCTGGAAGTTCTCTGGGCGATCTCCACGCGCGTCAACCCGCAAGAAGACGTTGTCATCATCCCGGGCACCCATAACCACGCCATGGATGCGAGTCTGCCGGAATTGGGAGCGCCGGGCACGCCGCTGTGGCAGCGCTTCGGCTCCAAGATGCTGATCGACGCCACCATTCCGCCGCCGGCGGACGCCGAGAAGCGCGCGATGTACGAGCGCATCCGCCCGGTCAATCCGCAGCTTCGGCTGGAGGATTTTGCCGCGTCGGAATCGCTCCCGCTGGTTCGCTCGCTCTCGCCGCGCTTCTTCGGCTCGAAGCTTTTGAAATAGCGCGCGGCCCGACCGATCGGGGTCCGATCGGGATCAGTTTGAGCTTTCGAATTCGAGCGTGTCCTTGTGGCCGAAACCCCGCGTATTGTCGATCATCACGATGGTGCGCGGCACAAGCCGGTACAACACCGCGTTCTCGGAAGCCCTGTTGAGCGACGGATGGTCCGCAAGGGCTTTGAGAAACGCATAACGCGCCTCCAGCAGGTCGCGCGCGCGCCGGCGCTCCGCATCCTCGGTGACGCGGTGGGCGTATGCGGAGATTTGCAAGCCGCGGATTTCGTTGAAATCGCGATAGTCCGGCGCGATCGTGGCGCTCACCTTCGGGTCTGCTTCGATCGCCGCCGAATGCCGGGTTTTTGGATCGGATAGCCACAGCAGCGAAAATCCGTGGCTGGCGTAAATATGGCGCGCGTAGAACAGGTTCACCGCATGCACGCCCTGCGGCCCGCCGGTGGCGAGCGACATGACGTGATGGGCGTCAAGAAACGCCGTGACTCGAGCGGCGACTTCGCTGTTCATCGCGATCCTCCGCGAAGATATCGGCGCCCCCCTACCCGATCAATTCCCCACCGTCGACCACGATCGTAGTGCCGGTCATGTGGCGGCCGGCATCGGAGGCGAGCAACAACAAGGCGCCTTCGAGGTCGCGCGCTTCGCCGAAGCGGCCGAACGGAATCTCACGCTTGACCGCCGTGCCGCGCTCGCTCATCAGATATTCGCGGTTTATGTCGGTCACGATCCAGCCCGGCGCAATGGCATTGACACGAATGCCTTTGGCGGCGACTTCGAGGGCGAGCGCCTTGGTGAACTGGACGACGCCAGCCTTTGCCACCGAATAGGCGGCGACGCCCTTGGTGACGCTGAAACCCGCGATCGAAGAAATATTGATGATCGCGCCCGCCTTGCCGGCGGCGAGCATGCGCCGCGTCGCTTCCTGCGACCACAGAAAGACGGCATCGAGATCGATGGCGAGAACGCCCCGCCACTCCGCTTCCGGCAGATCGACGATGCGGTGCGCATGAACCACGCCGGCATTGTTCACGAGAATGTCGACCACGCCGAATACCCGTTCGGCGGCCTCGAAAGCACGGATCATGTCGGCGCGATCACACACGTCGGCCGGCACCGAAACCGCGCGGCCGCCGGCCTTCTCGATGTCGGCCGCCAGCGCGTCGAGCCGGTCCTGGCGTCGCGCCACCAGCGCGACCGACGCGCCGTTTTCAGCCAGCACTTTCGCGAAATTCAGGCCGAGTCCGCTTGACGCGCCGGTGATCAGCGCCACCTTCCCGGAAAGATCGAAGAGTTCCTGCGCCTTCACGGTTCAACCCTGCGCCGCCGGCGAATCGTCGTCTTCCGACCAGTTATCCGACGGCTTCGGATATTTCCGCAGCAACCGGTAGACAAGGTTGACATGCTCGGCCTCCTCCTCGACGAACTCTCCCGCCATCTCCTTGATTTTCGGATCTTTGGTCGTATCGACCACGGATGTGAAGAATTCGAGCGCCCGTTTCTCGCCGATCAGCGCCAGCTGCAGCGCATGCCACGGCGTCATCAGGTAATGCGCTGCGCCGAGGTCGACTTCCTCCGGGCTACCGCCCTTTTGCCAGCGTCCGAGGCGCTTGGCCACTGCCGCCAAATCCGTGTCGCCGGCCATTTTGCGAATTTCCTCGGCATGGATTCCTTCGGCGCGGGCCAGATCGCGGAACACCTTCAGCAAGTCTTGATTGTTATGCACCTCCATCTGCTCGGCGAGATCGATGTAGCGCTGCACGGCGTCGGCCTCGATCTGATACGCCAGCGCGAGCAGCTCGGTAAGATCGGTAATCGGACGCTCGGAGGGCGTATTGCTCATAGCTCGAAGTCCTTCTCCAGCTCGGCGAAATCGATGTTCTGTCCCACCAACGACGGCTGGTACGGCCGGCGCTCGCCGCGATAGAGGATGCCGATATTGAACCCGTCGTCGGTCATCAGGCGGCGCGCGGCCTTGCCTGGATTGTTGGTGGCCCCGACCGGCGCGGGGTGCACGCGGCTCTTCCACTCCCTTTCGTCCGGTCGGAAGGTGACGCAGGGGCTGAGGATCTCGACAAAGGAAAAGCCGGGATGGCGGATGGCTTCGACGAGAATGCTCGCCGTTTCATTCGGCTCGCCCGAAAATGCACGCGCGACGAAATTGGCGCCGGACGCGAGCGCGATCACGAGCGGATGGAACGGACTGAGACCGGTGCCGCCGGGGGTGAGCGCGGTATCGAACTCGGGCTCGGTGGTGGGCGACGGCTGGCCCTTGGTCATGCCGTAGATGTGATTGTCCATCACGACATAGGTCATGTCGATATTGCGCCGGCAGGCATGAAGAAAATGGTTGCCGCCGATCGAATAGCCGTCGCCGTCGCCGCTCGCCACCACAACGGTCAGGTCGGGCCGCGACACTTTCAATCCGGCCGCGATCGCCAGCGAACGGCCGTGCACGCCGTGGAAGCCGTAGCAATTGGTGTAGGCCGGAATGCGCGACGAACAACCGATCCCCGACACCACGACGGTATTCTCCGGCTCCAGGCCCAGTTCGGCAAAGGCTCGGGTGAACGACATCAGCACATGATAATCGCCGCAGCCGGGACACCAGATCGGCTTGACCTCGGACTTGTAGTCGGCGGCTTTGCGCGCCACCTGGGCTTCGACGATCGTCATCAAGACCTCCATTCCGTGATCGCTTGCTCGATCTCGCTCGGCCGTATCGGCATTGGCCCGGGGCGTTCGAGCACGCGCACCTCGCCCGGCAGGTCGTAATGGGCGCGCAGATACCGGTGGAATTGCGCCCCGTGCGACTGCTCGACGACCAGAATGCGCTTCACGCCGTCTAGCGCCGCGGCGAGCCGCTCGGGCTGGACCGGCGACAACAAGCGCGGCGCCACGAGCCGCACATCGACGCGGCCGCGCAGGCGTTCGATCGCCTCGCGCACCGCGCCGGTGAGCGAGCCCCAGGTGACGACCGCGAATTCGCCATCGCCCTCGACGGTCGCCCAATGATCGCCGTAGTTGAACCGATCGAGCTTGTCGCGCCGCTTGTCGAGCTGGGCGCGATGATCGGCTTCGCCGCTGGTGGGTATGCCGCGTTCGCTGTGGGTGAGACCGTCCGCGGTGTACTGGCCGCCGGGCTGCCCCGGGATTGCCATGGGTGACACGCCGCTTGCGGTAATGGCGTAGCGCTTATAGACGCCGACCGCGGTTTCCACCGCTTTTACGCGTTGCCCGATGAAGGCGATATCGGCCGGCCGCTCGATGGCGGCGACGGCTTGCCCGATGAACTGGTCGGACAGCACGATCGTGGGCGCCTGCAGCGCCTCGGCGAGATAGACGGCCCATTGGGTGGTAAACAGGCAGTCGGCGACCGACTGCGGCGCCACAACGAGATGCGGAGCGTCGCCGTGGAATCCGTAGACGGCGATATTCAAATCGGTCTGCTCGGATTTGGTCGGGATGCCGGTGGACGGACCGGCGCGCATGACGTCGATGACCACGATCGGAATTTCGGCGGCGGTCGCCAAGCCAAGCGCCTCCATCATCAGCGACAGGCCGGGGCCGGAGGTCGCCGTTAGCGACGGGGTTCCGCCATATGAGGCTCCGATCGTCATATTGACGGCGGCCAGCTCGTCTTCGGCCTGGAGCAGCACGCCCCCGACCTTGGTGAGACTAGGCGCCAGCCACTCGAGGATTTCCGATGCCGGGGTAATCGGGTAAGCCGCCGCGAACTTGATGCCGCCGCGGATCGCTCCCAATCCGGTCGTTTCATTGCCCGAGACCAGCCATCGTTTGGTATCGCTCGGCTTCGGCGGCGAAAGACGCTTGCCGAGATCGATATTGGCGGCAGCGGCGAGCCCGGCCTTGAGACCGGCGAGGCTCGAAGCAATGGCTGCTGCGCCCTTGCTCGCCAACCGCTTCTCCAAGAGTTCGGTAAAGCTCGCTTCGCCGAGGCCGACCAGCGCCGCCACGATTCCGAGCACGACCATGTTCGGCCGCCCGTCGGGGATCGCCTTGGCCAGTTCCTTGATCGGCACTTCGACAACGCGCGCGCCGCCACGAACAACGACCGCCGGCAGATCGCCGCCGCGCGGGTCGCTGATGACCAGGCTCTCCGGACCGACATCGATTTCGGTACCGAACCGATTGGCATTGAGCCAATCGATGCCGATCAGGAGATCGTAGCGCTCCGGCATGCATTCGATCGGATGGTTCGCCAGGCGGACCAGCGCCGCCGCCTCACCGCCGCGAATTTGCGGTCCGATCGTGCGCGTCAGAAGGCCGTGACATCCGGCTGTGCAGGCAGCCTCCAACAGCAGGTTTCCGGCCGTCAATGCGCCTGCGCCACCGCTTCCGAGAATTGCTATCGAGATATTTGGCGTTTCCGACATCGAGGCGCCTCCGGGTGATCGTTCAGCCGTCCAGCCATTTTTCTCATTCACGAGACGAGCGTTTTGATCTAAATCAAGTATTAGTGTACCGAATTACTTTATTTGGATCCTTACACGGTTGGCCGACCGGCGAGGGGCAGTAGCGACGAACACGCGGCGCTATAATAGGCGCTATAATAATTGCCGGAAATAGGCCGGAAGTGCGGGAGAGCATCGATGACTGAGGCGGTTCGATGGATGATGACACGGCCGGGCGAGCCTTTCGTTCCCATCGAGTTCAAGCCTGTTTCGCTCAAGCCCGACGAAGTCGTCGTCGAGATCGCCGGTTGCGGCGTCTGCCACACCGATCTCGGCTATTATTACGACGGCGTACGCACCAAGCACGAACTGCCGCTCACGCTCGGCCATGAAATCAGCGGCCGGGTTGTGGATACCGGATCGGACGCGTTGTGGTGGATCGACCGGGCGGTCATTGTTGCGGCGGTCATTCCCTGCGGCCATTGCGACGTCTGCCGCCGCGGCAAGACGACCATCTGTCCGAACCAAAAAATGCCCGGTAACGATATTCACGGCGGCTTCGCCTCCCATATCGTGGTGCCGGCAAACGGCTTGTGCGAAGTCGACGAGACGCGGCTGAAATCCCTCCACATCGACCTTGCCGATGTCTCGGTCATCGCCGACGCGGTGACCACGCCGTACCACGCGGTCACGCAAGCCGGCGTCGGCGCCGGCGATCTCGTGATCGTCAACGGCGTCGGCGGCATCGGCGGCTATGCGGTGCAGATCGCCAACGCGCTCGGCGGCACGGTGGTGGCCATCGACACCAATCAGGACAAACTCGATACGATCGCGCAGCAAGGAGCTGCGCTTACCCTGAACGCCCGCCAGCTGTCGCCCCGCGACATCAAAGCGGCGGTCCAACGGTTCGCCGGTGACAATGCGCTGCGGCAGACCGAATGGATCATCTTCGAGTGCTCCGGTACGCGCGCCGGCCAGGAAGCCGCTTTCAGCCTGATCAATCACGGCGCCACGCTGTGCGTCGTCGGCTTCACCATGGACAAAGTCGAGATCCGCCTTTCCAACCTCATGGCGTATCACGCCCGCGCGCTCGGCAATTGGGGATGCCCGCCGGAACACTACCCGGCCGCCCTCGACATGGTTCTCAGCGGCCAAGTGAAAGTTACGCCGTTCGTCGAAAAGCACCCGCTCGAGGACATCAACCGCGTTTTCGCGGCGGTCCACCACGGCGAGCTGAAGCGCCGCGCGGTTCTGGTCCCGACGCACCGAGGAGCGACATCATGAGCGCCGAAGCCGCCCGTTCCACTCTCCCTTCGCAGCACGAAGCGAAAGACCACGGCCTGGTCCCCGAGCACGTCCGCAAAGCGGCGAGCAAAGGCGTCATCCTGGAAAAGCGACCGGTCAAGGATGCCGGCGGCAAGCCGGTTGCCGGCCTCTACAACGCCTGGATCACGCTCGACAATCCGACGCAATTCAATTCCTACACCACCGATATGGTGAAAGGCGTGATCCTTGCGTTTCGCGAGGCCAGCGCCGCGCGCGACGTGGTCGCGGTCGTGTTCACCGGTTCCGGCGACAAGGCGTTCTGCACCGGCGGCAATACCAAGGAATATGCCGAGTACTATGCCGGCAATCCGCAGGAATACCGCGGCTATATGCGGCTGTTCAACGACATGGTGTCGACCATCCTTGCCTGCGACAAACCCGTGATCTGTCGCGTCAACGGCATGCGCATCGGCGGCGGCCAGGAAATCGGCATGGCCTGCGATTTTTCCGTGGCGCAGGATCTCGCCCGCTTCGGTCAAGCGGGCCCCAAGCACGGTTCGGCGCCGATCGGCGGCGCCACGGATTTTCTTCCCGTCGTTATCGGCGCCGAACGCGCCATGGCCGCCTGCGTGCTGTGCGAACCGTTCTCCGCGCACGAAGCCTACCTCATGGGCATGATCACGGACGTGACACCGGCGCTCAAGGTGGACGGCAAATTCATCGCCAACCCGCTGGTCGAGACCAGCCGGATGACGGACGAGTTTGGGCGGCTGGTGTTCGGCAAGCCGAAGACCGGCGATGCTCTCAAAACCGGGCAGGACTTGATGAAGCGCGGCACCGTCGATCTCGGCGCCCTCGACGAAAAAATCGAATCGCTGTGCACGAAGCTGCTCTACACCTTCCCCGACTGCACGACGAAAACGGTCGAGGAGCTGCGCAAACCCAAGCTCGACGCCTGGAATCGCAACAAGGAAAATTCGCGCGCCTGGCTCGCGATCAACATGATGACCGAAGCGCGCGCCGGCTTTCGCGCCTTCAATGAAGGCACGCGCGAAACCGGCCGCGAGGTCGACTTCGTCGCGCTGCGGCGGGCGCTGGCGGCCAACACGCCGTGGAGCGACGAACTGACGCAAAGCATCATGCCGAGGGCGAAGTGACGCCATGAACGCTGCGCTGAAGGTCTGGTTCGAAGCGGAAGGCCGGCTGCTGCGGCTGTCATTGAGCCGGCCGAAAGCCAATCTGATCGATGCCGCGATGATTGCGGCGCTGGATCAGGCGCTGTCGGAACATCTGGCAAATCCCGGCGTCAGCGCCGTCGTGCTCGACGCCGAAGGCCCTCATTTCAGCTTCGGCGCCAGCGTCGAAGAGCACCTGCCGGCGCAATGCGCGGCGATGCTGCAGAGCCTTCATGGCTTGCTCCGCCGCATGATCGAGTCGCCGGTTCCGATCCTTATCGCCGTTCGCGGCCAATGCCTCGGCGGCGGCCTCGAACTCGCGCTCGCGGGCCATCTCTTGTTTGTCGCGGCCGACGCCGCGCTGGGCCAGCCGGAGCTGAAACTCGGCGTGTTCGCTCCCGCCGCGTCCTGCCTGTTGCCGGAAGTCGCCGGGCCGCAACATGCGCTCGATCTCCTGATCTCCGGCCGCAGCGTGACCGGCGCGCAGGCCGTCGCCATGGGGATCGCCTACGCTGCGGCACCCGATCCGACCGCCGCCGCGATCGCCTATTTCGACGAGCACCTTAAATCCAAGAGCGGCAGCTCGTTGCGTTACGCCGTCAAAGCCGCCCGGCTCGACTACGTCGCTCGCGTCAAGGCGAAGCTCGACGCCGTCGAACGGCTCTATCTCGACGAATTAATGACCACGCACGATGCGGTGGAGGGACTCCAAGCCTTCATCGCCAAGAGGGTTGTACAATGGACGCATCGGTGAAAAGACCGGCAACGGCCGAGATCGTCGCACGCGCCAACGCGCTGTTCGAAGACCTGACGTTCGCCGCGGCGCGCAAATGGAAGGCGGCCGTTCCGGGCCGCAAGGTGATCGGCTACATGCCGGTCTATGTGCCGCGCGAACTTATTCACGCCGCCGACATGCTCCCGCTCGGCGTTCTCGGCGGCGGCGACCAGCTCGAAGTCATCCACGGCGACGCCTACTACCAGAGCTACATCTGCCGCATTCCCCGCTCGACCATCGAGCTTGGGATATCCGGCCGCCTGGATTTCGTCGACGGCATGCTGTTCCCGTCGATCTGCGACGTCATCCGCAATCTGTCGGGCATGTGGAAAATGCTGTTTCCGAATGTCTATTCGCATTATTTCGACGTGCCGCAGAACTATCGCGACGACATCGGCGGCAACTATTACGTCGAGGAACTGGCCGAGTTGCGGCGCGACCTCGGCGAACTGCGCGGCAAGCCGATCACCGACGACGAGTTGCGCCGGTCGATCGCGCTTTACAACGAGAACCGGCGGCTGGTGCGCGAGCTGTATGCGCTCCGCAGCGAGCGGCCGTGGCAGGCCCCGGCTGCCGAAGCCTACCTGGTGCTGCGCGCCGGGATGGTGCTTCCGGTCGAGGAACATTCGGCCATGTTGCGCGACTATATCGATGCCGCCAGAGGGGAAGACCGGCCGCGACGCGACAACTGCCGGATCGTGCTGACCGGTGCGTTCTGCGAACAGCCGCCGCTCAATCTCATCAAATCGCTCGAACTCGCCGGCTGCTATGTGGTCGACGACGATCTTCTGCTCGTCACCCGCTGGCTCACCGCCGACGTGTCCACCGACGGCGACCCGCTGACGAACCTGTCGAGCGCATTCCTGCATCACTCCGAGTCGACGGCGGCCAAATACGAGCCGGATGTCAAGGAAAAGGGCCAGCATCTGGTTCGTGCCGTGGTGCGCTCCGGCGCCGAAGGCGTGATCTTCGCGGCGCCGAGCTTTTGCGACCCGGCGTTGCTCGACCGGCCGATGCTGCAGCACGTGCTGAAAGACGCCGGCATTCCCTTCATCGCATTCAAATACGCCGAAAACTCCGGCCAGATGCAACCCATTCGCGAGCAGGCCGGCACGTTCTCCGATTCGATCAAACTTTGGAGTGGAATATGAGCGCCACGTTCACGACCCCCAAACCCGCGGCGGCCAAAGAAGTCGCCAAGGACGCTTCCATGGTGAAGCAGAAGGACATGATGGCGGCCCATTACGATCGGCTGACCAGCGCGCCGCAGACCGGCGAGAAGGTCGCTGCCACTTTCGTGCCCGGCAATCTCAACGAATTGCTGATGTGCTTTGATCTGGTGAACAACCTGCCGGAAGTGAACGCGATCCAGAACGGACTGCGGCGGACCAGCGGCGCTTTCGTTCTCGAAGCCGAGAAGATCGGCCATTCCGAGGATGTCTGCACCTACGTGAAATCCGACATCGGCATGATGGCGAAGGGCAACCTCGCCCCGAACGGCAAGCAGTTCCCCAATCCGGACGTGCTGCTGTTGTCCTACACCGGCTGCTTCACCTTCATGAAGTGGTTCGAACTGCTGCGCGAACAGTACAAGTGCGAGACGATCATGTTGCATACGCCCTATATGGGCGACGGCAAGATCACCAAGAACATGACCGAATACATGGTCAAGCAGCTGAAGGACGACGTGATCCCGACGCTGGAACGTGTTTCGGGGGTCAAGTTCGACATCGACCGGCTGCGCGAATACCTGAAAAAGTCGGTGAAGGCGGAGGACAATCTCGTCCGCGTGCTGCAGAGCGCCAAGAACAAGCCGTCGCCGATCGACGCCTATTTCGGCGGCATCTATTACATCGGCCCGATCTTCGGCGCCTTCCGCGGCACCGATGACGCCATCGACTACTACAAATTCCTGCGCGAGGAAGTCGACGATCGTCTCGCCAAGGGCCAGGGACCGGTCACGCCCGACGGCGACATGGGCAAGGAGCGCTATCGCCTGGTTGTCGAAGGGCCGCCGAACTACACGAACTTCCGCCAGTTCTGGAAGATGTTCTACGACGAAGGCGCCGTCGTCGTCGCCTCGAGCTACACCAAAGTGGGCGGCGTCTACGATCTCGGATTCCGCCACGATCCCGACAAGCCGCTGGAAACGCTCGCGGAATATTGCCTCGGCGTCTACACCAACCGCAGCCTGCCGATGCGCATCGACATGCTGGCGAACTACATCGACGAGTACGAGGCCGACGGCCTCTTGATCAACTCGATCAAGAGCTGCAACAGCTTCTCCGCCGGCCAGCTCTTGATGATGCGCGAGATCGAAAAACGGACCGGCAAGCCGGCGGCCTTCGTCGAGTCGGACCTGGTCGATCCGCGCTACTTCTCCGCCGCGAATATCAAGAACCGCCTCGAGAGCTATTTCCAGATGATCGAGCAGAAACGCGCCGGCGCGCAGGCTGCGGCGTGAGGAGAGCACCATGAAGACATTTGTCGGCATCGACCTCGGTTCGACGACGACCAAGGCGATCGTCCTCGACGAGAACCGCGAGGTCATCGGCCGCGGCATCACCAATTCGCGTTCGAATTACAGCACCGCGGCGCGCGTCGCCGGACAGGAAGCCCGCGTCGACGGCCGCTTCACGTTGTTCCGCCGCGCACTGACGCAAGGCGGCACACTCGGAAACCGGCTGGATGATTTTCTCGCGGCGCTGGAACGCGCGCTCCGCAGGGAGCAGTTCGTCGAGCAATTACAGGACCTCGAAACGACCTGCATCGGCCAGGTCCGCGGCGACCGCTTCGTCAAGCTCGAGGCGGCCGTCACCGAGGCGCTGGGGGAAATCTTCGATCGCGTGCGCTCAGAAGCGGTGGAACTGTTCGCCCCCGGCAGCAAGCGCAAATCCGACTTCTTCCGCGACATCGCCGGCTCCCGCTATCATACCCATGCCGAAGACGTCGCCCGCTCTGCCGGCATGCCCTACGAGCTGCTGCTCAACGTTTATGACAAGTCGATCATCGAAGTCGAGAACCGGCCGCCGGAAGGCAATCTCAGCGACCACTTCCGCCACGCCCTCGCCAGCGTGCTCGATACCGACCCGTCATTCCGATCGCTCACGACCGAGGTCATGCCGACGATCGAGCGCATGCTCGGCATCGACCTCGAGGAGACCTATCTGGTCGGCACCGGCTACGGCCGCGTGACCTTGCCGTTCTCCAAGGAGCACATCCGCTCGGAGATTCTCTGCCACGGCCTCGGCGCCCATATGATGTACCCGAACACGCGCACCGTGCTCGACATCGGCGGCCAAGACACCAAGGGCATCCAGGTCGACGCCGCCGGCATCGTCGAGAACTTCCAGATGAACGATCGCTGCGCCGCCGGCTGCGGTCGCTATCTCGGCTATATCGCCGACGAAATGAACATGGGCCTGCACGAACTCGGCCCGATGGCGATGAAGTCGGAACGGCCCGCGCGCATCAACTCGACCTGCACGGTGTTCGCCGGCGCCGAGTTGCGCGACCGGCTGTCGCTCGGCGAGAACCGCGAGGATATTTTGGCCGGCCTGCATCGCGCCATCATGCTTCGCGCCATCTCGATCATCTCCCGCTCGGGCGGCGTGACCAACGAATTCACCTTCACCGGCGGTGTCGCCAAGAACGAGGCCGCGGTCCGCGAACTGCGCAAGCTCATCAAGGACAATTACGGCGAGGTGACGATCAACATCAATCCGGACTCGATCTACACCGGCGCGCTCGGCGCGGCGGAGTTCGCGCGCCGGGCGTATCACGGCCAAGCGGAGGGGAGCGAGCAATGACCATTGCAGCGGGCATCGACGTCGGCACCGGCACCGTCAAGGCGGCGCTGTTTCGGGTGGAGAACGGCAAGGAAGAATGGCTGTCTCGCGCTCTGATGCGCATCCGCCAGCGCGATCCCATCGAGCTGGCGCGGATCGCCTACGACCAGGCGCTCGACGACGCCAAGCTTTTGCCGGGCGACGTCGATTACGTCGCCACCACCGGCGAAGGCGAGAGCGCCAGCTTCCATACCGGACATTTCTATTCGATGACGACGCATGCGCGCGGCGCCATCTATCTCGATCCGCAATCCCAGGCCGCCCTCGACATCGGCGCCCTGCACGGCCGCGCCATCAGCATCGACCAGCGCGGCAAGGTGCTGAGCTACAAGATGACCAGTCAGTGCGCGTCGGGTTCCGGTCAGTTTCTGGAAAATATCGCGCGCTATCTCGGCATCGCCCAGGAAGAGATCGGGGCGCTGTCGCGCCAGGCCGACAATCCGGAAATCGTCTCCAGTATCTGCGCCGTGCTGGCGGAAACCGACGTCATCAACATGGTGTCGCGCGGCATCACCGCGCCCAACATCCTCAAGGGCATCCACTTGTCCATGGCGGCGCGGCTTTCCAAGCTGCTGAAGTCGATCGGCGCGGTCCGCGGCGTCGTCATGTGCACCGGCGGCCTCGCGCTCGACAAAGGATTGGTCGCCGCGATCGAGGAAGACATCGCCAATATCAAAGACATGAAAACCGTCGTGCGCAGCCACCCCGATTCGATCTATGCTGGCGCCATCGGAGCGGCGCTCTGGGGCGCCTACCGTTTCGACAAACTCGCAGCCCTCGGCAACGTGCCCAAAGCTGCATGACAAAGCCTGCATGACAAAGCCTGCCTGACAAAGCCCGCATAACGAAGCTCGGAGATGAACCGTGGCACTGATGATCACTGACGCCTGCACCGCCTGCGACGCGTGCGAACCTGTTTGCCCGAACAAGGCCATAACCGCAGGCTCGCCGATCTACGTCATCGATGCGCTGAAATGCACCGAATGCGTCGGCGCCGAGGACGAGCCGCAGTGCAAACTGGTCTGTCCCGCCGAGTGCATCGTCCAGAACCCGGACTGGAGCGAGACGCCGGATGAATTGCTGGCGAAGTACCAGCAACTCCACGGCTGACGCCGGATCAGCCGCCCGATTGCCGCGACGCTTTCGCTCGTCGCGATGACGGCATTTCGTCATCGCCAGCGCAGCGAAGAATTGCCGCGATTGGCAAGCGTCAGGCGGTCGCGCGATCGAAACACAGCGACGACGACGGACGGAAGCCGCAGCCGTCGAGGAAGGCGGCCAGAGCGTGGTCGTTCCAGTCGACTTCGGTGAGGAGCGTTTCCACACGCAGCGTCGCGAGATTGGCCAGAAGCTGCGACACCAGGGCATGGCCGACGCCGCGGTGGCCGTAATCCGGGTCGACGCCGATCGTGTCCATGACGGCGGCGGATTCGGTCCGGCCGAATTCGCCGAAATTCACGCGCGCCATGATGAAGCCCACCGGCCGACCGTCGAGCTCGGCCACCAGCGAGATGCGCACGTCGGTTTCGCGCAGCGCCTCCTCGAGCTTGCGCTCGAAATAGGCCGAACGGTCCCGTCCGGTGATGCGGCGATCGATGGCGACAAGGGCGCGTAGGTCGCCTTCGACCATCGATCGTACCGGAATGCGATCGCGCGCCAGCGGCCCGAAATCCGCGCTGGCCGGCCCTCCGTAATTGATTTCCGCAGCATCTCCGACGCGTTCGGGAATGGTCATTCGTGTGCGTCTAGCCATAGCCTTGTTCCCTTGCTCCGCGGCGGCGCGGTCATTCTTCCTCGTTGCGTTCCGCAAACGGCGCGGCGACGGAACGCTCCAGCACCGTGCGGTCGGCGAGCGTGAACCCAGAGGCATCGAAAAAGCGCAGCAGCGGGTGATTGGTCCACGCGGCTTGCGATTGCAGCTTCATCACGCCGGCCTTGCGCATCGCCGCGACCAGCGCAGCCATGAGTTCATGGCCGACACCCCTTTCCTGGACCTCGGTGCCGACGCCGATGGCGTCGAGCATCGCAATCTTGGACTCACGGCCGAATTCGCCGGAGAATACGCGGGCGATGGCGAAGCCGTGCAACACGCCGCCATGAACGACGCCGAGTTGAATGAACTCGTCCGGTCGCGCCGCCGCCGCGGCAAATCGTTTGGCATAGAAATGACGCCGTGGGACGCCGCTGTGCGCCCGGTCGATGGCGATGACGCGATCGAGATCGCCCTCGTTCAGCGGACGGACGCTATTTTGCATTTTGGTGGAGGCTTCATTGGTGGCTTCATTGGTGGCTTCATTGGTGGCTTCATTCATGGCCGATCTCGTTCATGTCCGATCGCAAGCTAGCTGTTCGATTGACGGCCCTCGTTGACATCGATCAATCCGCGCTCCGCACGACGCACACGGCGACAGTTGGGACTCCTGATTTGCAACGCCGCCTGCGAATGGCGTCGCGCAGGGTCGACTCCAGCAGCCGACAAAAAAGCCGATCTCACCCAGTCTCACCCAGCGCCTGTGTGCGACCGACCGAAACCGCGGCGGCGAATGCGGGCTAAGCATGGCCTTGATCTAAGTCAAAGCAATGTTGCCATAATAATGTCTACCAAGGCAACAAAAAAGGTTTACCGAGGCAACAAAAGGGGTAGGAAATGCGAGCTCTCACGACGCCGATTGATCCGGTGGCAATCGTCGCCGGCGAGCGCGGCCAGGGTTTGAGCGCATTCTTCAATCCGAAAAGCGTCGCCGTTGTCGGCGCCTCGTCGGACCCGAAAAAGCCCGGCAATGCCGCGCTGCGCAATATGATTTCGATGGGCTACAAGGGAAAGATATTCCCGGTCAATCCGCGCGAGGAACAAGTACTCGGACTGCCCTGCTACAAGAGCGTGCGCGACATTCCCGAACCGGTCGAGCTTTGCATACTGCTGGTTTCGGCTGAACTGACCGTGGCCGTCGCGAAAGAATTGGCGGAGAGAAAGCGCCAGCGCAACGACGTCGCCGCGGTGGTCTGCATGTCGGCGGGCTTCGGCGAACTCAACACCGCCGAGGCCTCGCAGCGGGAAAAGGAACTCGTCGCGGTCCTGCGCTCAGCCTCGATCCGCCTTATCGGTCCGAATTGCCTGGGCGTCATGGACACCGTGAGCGGTCTCAATACCAACTTCGATATCGAAACCTATCCGCGCGGCGGTATCAGCGTCCTCACCCAAAGCGGCGCCTTCGGCAATTCGTTTCTGATTTCCTCCGGCAACACCGGACGCGTCGGCCTGAACAAATACGTCTCCATCGGCAACATGGCCGATGTGCAGATGGCGGAGCTGCTCCGCTTCCTCAAGGACGACGACTCGACCCGGGTCATCGGCATCTATCTGGAAGGCCTGTCCGATCCGCGCGGCTTTTTCGAAGCCGCCGGCGAGGTCGCCGCGGTGAAGCCGGTCGTCGTCCTCAAAAGCGGCCGCAGCGAACTGGGGTCGACTGCCGCGCTTTCCCACACCGGCGCGATCGCCGGCGCCGACGCGATCTACGAAGGAGCGTTCAAGCAGTTCGGCCTGATCCGCGCCCACGATGTCGCGGAGTTCTACGATACCGTAAGAGCGTTTTCCAAGCTGCCGATCCCGCAGGGTAACCGCGTCGCGGTGCTCACCCATATGGGCGGTCCGGGAACCATGTGCATCGACGGGATATCCGCACTGCCCGGCATCAAAATGGCGCCGCTCACGAACCAAACGCTGGCGGCGTTGAAAGCCATCCTGTCGCCCGCCGCCAATATCGGCCACCCGCAGGGCTACGTCGACACTACGGCGGCGCATCACGAGAAGCTCCACAATCAGGCGCTCACGCTTCTCTTCAAGGACCCGAATGTCGACGCCGTCATCCAGATCCTGGCGCCGAGCGCCTTCCTCAACCAGCCGCTGCTCGCCAAGGAAGTCGCGAGCGCCTACCGGGCGCAGAACGGCGCGAAAAAACCTCTGCTCAACGTCATAACCTTCGGCGACTTCGCCATTGAGCTGCGGCGTGGCATGGAGAGCGTGGGCCTGCCGACGTTCGACTATCCGGACACCGTGGCGCGAATTGCGGCCAATCTTTTGGCCTACGGGACCTCGCGCGCAGCCGCCGCGCCGGCGCCGGTCACCGCCCCCACGGTGCGGACCAAGGGTCCGGCCGCGCAGTTGATCGCGACTGCGGCAAAGGATGGCCGCGTCAGCTTGCTCGAGCCGGAAGCTTATGCGGTGTGCAAGCAATACGGCATCCGCGTACCGCCCTTCAATCTCGTGGAGACGCCCCAGGACGCATTGGCGGCCGCGAATGCGATCGGTTATCCGGTCGTCCTAAAAGTCGTGTCGGCGCAGATCCTGCACAAATCGGATATCGGCGGCGTGATGCTCGGCGTCAGCTCCGACGACGTGCTCAAAAAATCTTATGCGCATCTTGTCGAGAACGTCGGCAAAGCGACGCCCGGCATCGGCAATCCGCAGGTCCTCGTGCAGAAGATGATGCCGTCGGCGACCGAGCTGGTGCTCGGAGCGATCCGGGACAAGCTGTTCGGCCCGGTCGTCATGTTCGGCCTGGGTGGAATCTATGTCGAAGTGCTCAAGCGGGTGGGCTTCCGGCTGGCGCCGTTCGATCTCGAACAAGCCCGCGCGCTCATTCATGAGACGCTGCCCCATCAAATCATCGCCGGCGCCCGCGGCAGAAGCAAAATGAACGTCGACGCCATCGCGCACACGCTTGTTGCGCTCGGCCGCTTGTTGGAGGAACAGCCGCAGATCGACCAGGTGGATCTCAACCCCTGCCTGGCGCTCGACGATGGCTGCATGGCGGTGGACGCCAGGATCATCCTCGCGAAGCGGTAGGCGCCGTGCTGCGGCGGTCGGCGAGGCGGGTCGATATGGCGCGCATGTGGAAATTCGAAAAATAGTAACGTGTCGCCGTAATCACGTAATCACGAACTCCAGTGGTGCCATCGGAGAATTCGATTTCGAGCTTGAAGCCGCCGAGACGGCGGAAGGCTACATGTTTCATTCAGCTCGCCTGCCGGGCGAGGGTCGGCCGCCTTTTTCCGTAGGGGCGGCCTTTGTGGCCGTCCCATCGGCCATCGCGGGCGCCCACGAGGGGCGCCCCTACGGTTTCCCCACCATCGGACATTTGATGTGCTTTATCCCGGCGACGGCCCTCGGGGACCGTCGCAATAATAGAGACTTTGCGCTTGACAT
>Ga0181539_1000579_pt1 | contig 44018 bp, 43 predicted proteins | sample PEATcosm2014_Bin_46_FD_119767 | JGI IMG/M metagenome (GOLD analysis project Ga0181539, IMG submission 119767) | Peatland microbial communities from MTU Mesocosm Facility, Houghton, MI, USA - PEATcosm2014_Bin23_60_metaG | ecosystem: Environmental > Terrestrial > Soil > Wetlands > Peat | place... | reverse complement strand
GCCGCCATCACGGCGATGTCCCACGCCCTCGGGATGACGGTCGTCGGCGAGGGGATCGCGACGAGCGAGCAGCTCGACGAGCTCACCGAGCTCGAGTGCGACACCGCCCAGGGCTTCCTGTTCGCCCGCCCGCTCCCGGCCGACGCGATCGCCGCGTACCGGCGCGGCGGGACACCGCACCCCGGGTAGGGAGCGCCCTCGCCGGCCACATCCGGCGTGGCGCCGCGGTGCTTGCGCCGCGTTGCACACTCTGGCGAGTCGTCGGGCCCCAGATTTGTGGCGTGAGATGGTCGTCCAGGACCTTGTCCCCTGGCGACGTGGTTTGCCACTCCCACGACTTTCCCCCTATGCGATCGGCCGTTCCTGCCACAGACTGTGCTGGTGCGAAGAGGCGGGAAAGGTGAGACGAGACGGCCCGGACGTGTCCGGGAGATCGCCGGAGACGAGCTTGACGCCGGGGCGCCACGGAACGTCGGCGATGAGCAAGGTGGGGAACGGGAGCAAGCTGGTGGCATGCTCCGGCCAGCGGGCGCCGAAACCGGTCCCGAAGTCGGGCTGACCGACCGCCGGCGCGCCCTCATCCTCCTTGTTGTCGTTGTCGGTGTCTTGATGGCCGCTGTTGACACGACGATCGTCGTTCTGGCGCTTCCGGCGATGGAACGGTCGTTGCACATCGCGCTCTCCGCAGTCGTGTGGGTGATCGTTGCCTACATCCTCGTCGTCACGATCCTGGCGACTCAGGTTGGCCGCCTCGGCGACATGTTCGGCCGATCGCGTATGTACGAGCTCGGTTTCGCGGTCTTCATCGTCGGGTCGGCCCTGTGCGCGACGGCGACGAGCGAGACGACGATCATCGTCTTCCGCATCGTCCAGGGTGTCGGCGGGGCGTTCCTCACGGCGAACAGCGGTGCGGTCTTGGCCGACGCCTTTCCCAAGCAACAGCGGGGGAAAGCCTTCGGATACAACGCAATCGGCTGGAACGTGGGAGCCATCCTCGGCATCCTGATCGGCGGTTTGATCATTACGTACGCGTCGTGGCGGTGGATCTTCTGGATCAACGTCCCCACGGGCCTGCTGGCCCTGGCGCTCGCGCTCAAGGTTCTCCGCGACCGCAGCCCGCGTCAGCGGCAGCGTCTCGACCTGGTCGGGATGGGTCTTCTCGGCGCGGGACTTTTCGGCGTGCTCTGGGCGATGACGAAACTCGCGACGTCGAAACTCTCGGGCCCGCTGCTCGCCACCCTCGTGGGCGGTGTCGTCGTTCTGGTCGTCTTCGTGATCGCCGAGCACCACCGCGACGCACCGATGGTCAACCTGCGGCTCTTCCGGATCCCGACGTTCGCCCCCACGCTTCTCGCCGCGCTGTTCCAGGGCCTCGCGAACTTCGCCGTGCTGTTCCTGGTCCTCATGTACCTCCAGGGCGTTCGTCACCTCACGCCGCTCGACGCGTCGTTGCTCCTTATCCCCGGGTACCTCGTAGGCGGCATCATCGGGCCCATCTGCGGCCGGCTCGCCGACCGGTTCGGCGCGGTCTGGCCGGCGACGATCGGCCTCGGCATCGAAGTGCTCGCGCTGGGCGTTTACTCCCAGCTCACCAGCACGACTCCGCTCGCGGTGGTCACCGTCGCGGCGGTGCTGAACGGGCTCGGGGCCGGCGCGTTCATGCCGGCGAACAACTCGGCGGTGATGAAGGTGGCTCCGGGCAGGGATTTCGGGATCGCCTCGGGGTTGCTGCGCACGTTCGCCAACATCGGAATGGTGTTCTCGTTCTCGGTCGCGGTCCTCGTGGCCGCGCGCTCGATCTCCCGTCAGCTCGCATTCGCGATCTTCGTCGGCACGACGAGCCTGTCCCGCCAGCTGGGATCGGCGTTCACGACGGGTTTGCACGCCGCGTTCTTCTCCTCGATCGGGTTCATGGCCCTCGCCGCGTTGCTTTCCGCGACCCGCGCCCTCGGCGCCCAGAAGCCGACCATGGCGGGGCCGATCGACCCCGGGGCGTCGGCCGTTCGCCAGGGACCGGAGCGGGCTCGGGCGGGCGGCACGAACCTCGACGATGGCGACGGGTAGGTGACCCGGGCGACAAGGACGGATCCGGTGCCGCGGGCCGGATCAGCGTCGCCAGGTGGCGCGGCGCTCGGCGCGTCCGTCGCTTTCGACCACGGATGTGTGGTTAGGTGAGGCCCGTGGAACGGATGCCGCGGGGAGCTCCCGCCCGGACGGGGCCGGTCTCGCCCCCCGAACCGGCGAAAGAGGATCGGCCGTTCGCCCCGGACGCGCTGCCGGGCCCCGACATCGCAGCTCTCCCGGAGACGTTCCGCTACCGGCTGAAGAACGTCCTGCTCGGCCCGCCGCTCGCCACCGAGCGCCAGACCGTCGAACGGCTGGGCAAGATCGCCGGTCTCGGCGTCCTCGCGCCCGACATGATCTCGTCCTCCGCCTACGGCACGGAGGAGATGCTCACCCAGCTCGTCCCGTGGTTCGGCGTCGCCGCGTTCGCCCTTCTCATCCCCGTGACGTTCGTCATCCTGGGGATCCTCGTCTTCGTCACCCTGTCGTACCTCGAGGTGATCAAGGCCTACACGAAGGCCGGGGGCTCGTACGTCGTAGCGCGGGACAACTTCGGGCCGCGCACCGCCCAGGTGGCGGCGGTCGCCCTGCTCATCGACTACACGGTCACCGTCGCCGTGCAGTGCACGGCCGGCACCGACTCGCTCACCTCGCTCGTCCCGCCGCTCGTGCCCTACACCGTGCCGATCACGGTCGCCGTGATCGTCTTCCTTTGCTACGGGAACCTGCGCGGCATCCGCGAGGGCGCGAAGACGTTCGCCCTCCCCACGTACCTGTTCATCCTCGGGCTCGGCTCGACCGTCGTCGTCGGGCTGGTCCGCGAGGCGATCGGCGACGTGCCGGCGCAGATCTCCCGCCAGGCGGGAATGCTGCCCTTCGGACAGCACAGCGGGCTCGTCGCCTTCGCCGCGATCACCGTGATCCTGCGGGGTGTCGCGAACGGCGGATCGTCGCTCACCGGCCTCGAGGCGATCTCGAACTCCGTCGGGGCCTTCAAGCGGCCCGAGGCCCGCAACGGCCGGATCACCCTCGTCATCATGAGCTGCGTGCTCGGGTTCCTCGTCCTCGGCGTGACGCTGCTCGCCCACTGGTCGCACGCCTCTCCGTACTCGGCGGGCTCTCCGACGGTCATCTCGCAGGTGGCGGCGTGGGCGCTCGGGACGCACGGCATCGGGCTCGCCCTCAAAGACCTCGTCGTCATCGCGACGATGCTGATCCTTTTCACCGGGGGCAACACGAGCTTCAACGGCTTCCCCTACCTCGCGAGCTTCGTCGCCGGGGATTCGTTCCTGCCCCGCCAGCTGACCCGGCGCGGCCACCGGCTGGCGTTCTCCAACGGCATCATCGTCCTCGCCGTCGTGGGCATCGCCCTCGTCGTCGGCACCGGTGCCAACCTCACGAGCCTCATCGCGCTCTACGCGATCGGCGTGTTCACCGGGTTTGCCATGGCGGGGGCCGGGATGGTGAAGCACCACCGCACGCTGCACGAGTCGGGCTGGAAGTACCGCCAGGTGATCAACGGCTTCGCCGCCGTGCTCTCCGCGATCGTCGTCCTCATCTTCGCCGTGTTCAAGTTCACCGAGGGCGCCTGGCTCGTCGTCGTCCTCGGCCCGCTGCTCTACGTCGTCCTGCTCCGGCTCCACCGCCAGTACACGACGGAGTCCGAGGAGCTCGAGGTTGGCGCGGCGCAGGCCTGCGAGGCGCCCGTCCTGCGCCGCCACGTCGTCCTCATCCTCGTCGACCGTCTCGATCTCGCCGCGGCTCGCGCCGTGCAGTACGCGCGCACGCTCAACCCGGACGAGCTGCGGGCGGTGCACTTCGCGGTCGACCCGCGGGATGACGCGAGGCTGGAGGCCGAGTGGAGCCGGCTCGGGCTCTCGCGGCTGCCGCTCGACATCGTCGACTGCCCGGACCGCCGCCTCGCGCGTGCCGCCCTCGAGCTCGCCGCGCAAGTCCTCGCCCGGGGCGACACGGAACTGTCGGTCGTCATGCCGCGACGCGCCTTCAAAACAGCCTGGCAGCGGATCCTCCACGACCGCACCGCCGACCGGATCGCGGCGGCGGTGTCGCAGCTGCCCCACGCCAACGCGACGATCGTCCCGTTCCAGCTTTCGAGCGCCCCCGCCCAGCACCGGGCGATCGCGCTCCTCGAGCGGACGGGGACCCACCGCACGCGCCCCGTCGTGCGCGAGGGGGACGGGGAGACGTCGAAGATCTCCGGCACGACGCCGATCGTCGAGGTGCAATGGCGGGACCGGGTGCGCGTCGCCGGTCGCATCCGGTCCGTTCGCGTCCCCGCCGGCGGCGCGACGGCGAATCTCGAGTGCACGCTCGTGGACTCGACGGGGGCGATCCTGCTCGTGTTCCAGGGGCGCCGGCACATCCCCGGCGTCCAGCAGGGGGCGCGCCTCGTCGCCCGCGGGATGGTCGGCGCCTGGCAGGGCCAGCTGGCGATCTTGAACCCGGTCTACGAGCTCATCGCCGGGCCGGAGCAGGCCGAGGTCGACACGACGCCCTAATGGGGGCGGACCAGCTCGTGACCGGCGCCGGATCGCGCCGCCGGCATGGGACGGTCGACCGTGAGGAGTTGTCCCGGCACCCCGGGCGGTGTTGCATAGGGTTCGTGCACCTCGTCGTCGTCGGTTGCGGACGGGTCGGAGCCGAACTCGCGATCCGCCTCAGCGAGCAGGGTCACGGTGTCTCGATCATCGACCGGGTGCCCCAGTCCTTCTACCGCCTCCCCGACGACTGGACCGGCGAGAAGGTCGTCGGTTCCGGGTTCGACCTCGACGACCTGAACGCCGCCGGGGCGTCGACGGCCGGCGGCCTCGCCGCGGTGACGAGCGGGGACAACACGAACATCCTGACGGCCCGGATCGCCCGGGAGCACTACGGCATCGCCAACGTCGTCGCGCGTATCTACGATCCGCGGCGCGCGCTCATCTACCAGCGGCTCGGGATCCCGACGGTGGCGTCGGTCACGTGGACGATCGAGCAGGTCATGCAGCGCCTCGTGCCGGAGATCGAGACGGGTGCCTGGACGGATCCGACAGGGCAACTCGTGCTCGTCGAGCGGCAGCTGCCGGAGGCGTGGGCGGGACGGCCGCTCGGCGGCCTCGCGATCGAGGGCAAGGCCAAGGTCGCGGCGGTGCTCCGCGGCGGGGAGCCGCGGCTCGACACCGACGGGCTCGTCGGCCAGGAGGGCGACATGCTGCACCTCATCGTGACGAGGGATTCGGTGGGCGATCTCGGGCGGCTGCTCGAGACCCCCGTGCCGGAACCGGTCGACGACGAACCCCAGGACAGGCCGTGAAGGTCGCGATCGCGGGCGCCGGGGACACCGGCAGGGCGATCGCCAGGGACCTCCGGGCGAACGGGCACGACGTCCTTTTGATCGAGAAGGACCGCGAGGTCGTCGCCCTCCACCAGCCCGCGCTGGACGTGACGTGGGTCGTCGCCGACGCCTGCGAGATGCGCTCGCTCGACACGGCCGGGATGGCCGACGTCGACGTCGCCGTCGCCGTCACCGGCGACGACGAGGACAACCTCGTCATCTCGCTGCTCGCCAAGCAGGAGTTCGCGGTGCCGCGCGTCGTCGCCCGCGTGAACACGCCCGAGAACCAGTGGCTCTTCAACGACTCGTGGGGTGTCGACGTCTCGGTGTCGACGCCGGCGTTGCTCACGTCCCTCGTCGAGGAGGCCGTCTCGGTCGGGTCGCTCGTCCCGCTCCTCGAACTCGGCGACGGTGAGATCCATCTCGTCGAGGTCACGCTCGCCGCCGGGTCGCCCGTCGCGGGCAAGGCGCTCGCCGACCTCGAGCTGCCGCGGGACGCGACGGTCGTCGCCGTCGTGCGCAAGAGCCGTGTCGTGCCGCCGCGGGCCGAGATCGAGCTCGCGACCGGTGACGAGATCCTGTTGCTGGCGACCACGGACGCCGAGGAGGCGGTCTACCGGCTGCTCGTCGGGTCCTAGACGGAACGGTCGGAGGCCGGAGGCCACGGCGCACGTCCGGGAGGTGGGAGTTCGCGCGGGTTGTATGGTGCAAGCGGACGCCTCGCGGTCGGCCGGGTGACGGAGAGGGCGGAGAAGACGTGAGCACGGTGAGGCCCAGCGCGCGGTTGGTCGCGATCCCGGTCGCAATGGCGCTCGTCGCGTTCGCGGCGGTGGCGACGGCGGGCGCCGCGGTGCCGGTGCAGTCGCCTCAGCCGGCCGCGACGGTCATCGTGCGGGCCCCGATCGCCCGGGTGACCGCGGTCGTCGGCGACAAGATCGTGGTCGACCTCACGGCGTGCGCGGCGAGCTGCGGATACACCTGGAAGGTGACACGCGGCCCGGCGGCGTCGGTCGCGAAGTACGTCTCGACCGCGTACATGCACCCCTCGGCAACGAAGGGCTCCGTCGGGGGGACCGAGATCGAGGGGGTCGCGTTCCGCGCCGTCGGCACGGGCTCGACGACGATTCTGCTGAAGTACTTCCCCCCCGGCCGCAACGCCAAGCCGGCGAAGTCCTACGAGTTGAAGCTGCGGGTGACCTGACCGCGGACCGGCCGTTCCAGATCAGGGCAGGAGCAGGCGCGCCAGTCGCCGTGAGGTGACGACCAGGCCGGCGAGCCCCACGACCGCGAGGTACGTCGCGTGGCCGACGAGCGACGCCGACAGTGCCCCGGCGTCGAGGCCGCGTTCCAGGGCGACGCCCTGGTAGAGGGGGGTCGCCCGCACGACGAGCTGCAGCCATCCGGGGTAGACGCTCAACGGGTAGAAGGTCGCCGAGAAAAGGAACATCGGGATGATGGCGAGCGACACCTTGTCGAAGTCCTGCCAGCTGTGCATGAACGAGGTCGCGGCCAGCCCGACGCCGGCGAAGGAGAACCCGATGAGGATCGCGGCTGGCAGGCACAGCACCGCCCACGGCGAGAGCACGTAGCCGAAGCCCGCCATGACGACGATGAACACCCCGGAGTACGTCGAGCCGCGGATGAGCGACCAGCCGAGCTCGCCGAGCGCGACATCGCCCGGCCCGAGCGGCGTGGAGAGCATCGTGTCGTAGGTCTTGGCGATCTTCAGCCGGAAGAACATGTTGAACGTCGCGTCGAAAAGCGCCCCGTTCATCGCCGAGGAGGCGAGGAGACCGGGGGCGACGTAGGCCGTGTAGGCGACGAGGGCGTTGCCGATGCGCAGCGCGCCAACGAGCTTGTTCAGGCCCACGCCGATCGAGAGCAGGTAGAAGAAGGGCTCGAAGAACCCCGAGACGAAGATGATCCAGCTCCGGCGGTAGACGAGAAGGTTCCGCTCGACGAGCCGGAGGGCGCGGCGCGAGCCCAGCACGCCGATCGGCGTGATGCGGAACGGAGCGGAGACGGCCGTAATCACCAGACGAGCCTCTTGCGGTAGCTGCGCACCGCGAACACGTAGCCGACCACGACGAGGGCGACGAGGTAGCCGGCGTGCACCGCCCCCGCGGCGATCCCCAGGTTTCCGAGGACGAGGCCCCTGCAGAGCGCGACGCCGTGGTAGAGGGGCGTCGCATAGGCGACGTACTGGAGCCAACGGGGCAGCTGCGTGATCGGGAAGAAGGTCCCGGAGAACAGGAAGAGCGGGATGAGCCCGAACCGGTAGAGCGACGAGAACCCCCGGTCGCTCTCCTGGGTCCCGGCGAAGGCCATGATCGGCGTGACGAAGGCGAGACCCGCGAGCACGCCCGCCGGAATGGCGAGCACCGCGAGTCCGGAGCGCAGCGTTCCGAACGCCTCCATGATGGCGACGTAGATCGCGCAGACCGTGACGAGGCGGACGGCGATCCAGGCGAGGTGGCCGCGGAGCACGTCTTTCACCGTGAGCGGTGTCGCGAGCATGGCGAAGTACGTCCGCCCCCACTTGATGGCGTCCATCACCGGGTACATCGACTCGTTGGCGCCGACCTGCATCGCCGTCGCGGCGAGGAGCCCGGGCGCGAGGAAGTCGAGGTAGCTCACCCCCGAGACCGCGTGCACGTGGTGGTCGACGAGCGATCCGAGACCGACCCCAAGGGCGGCGAGGTAGAGCACCGGGTAAAGGAAGCTCGTCGTCACCGAGCCCCGCCAGGTCCTCTTGTACTGGAACGCCCAGTAGGCGAGCGATCTCAGCCAGCGCGGGGCGCCGACGCGCGGTTGGGTTGCGGTGCCAAAGGCCGTCACGACGCCGCCCATCGGTCAGTCGACGAGTGAGCGGCCGGTGAGGTGCAAAAAGACGTCCTCGAGGCTCGAGCGCCGCACGAGCGTGCTCTCCGGGTTGAGACCGAGTCGGTGGACGCGCCCCAGTGTCGCGTCGCCGTCGTCGGAGTAGAGCAGGATGCGGTCCGGGAGCACCTCGCGACGCTGGGCGATCCCGTCGAGGCGGTCGGCGACGTGTTCCGGCTCCGTCGAGCCGAAGCGCAGCTCGACGACTTCACGTGTCGAGTACCGCGCGATGAGCTCCGCCGGCGCGCCTTCGGCGGCGAAGCGGCCGCGGTCCATCACCGCGAGGCGCTCGCAGAGCTGCTCGGCCTCGTCCATGTAATGGGTCGTGATGATGAGCGTCACGCCCCGGCGCCGCAACCGGTAGAGGCGATCCCAGAGCAGGTGCCGAGCCTGGGGGTCGAGTCCCGTCGTCGGCTCGTCGAGGATCAGCAGTTCCGGTTCCGACACGAGAGCGCGCGCGATCGTGAGGCGACGCCGCATGCCGCCGGACAGCGACTCGACCTTGTCGCGGGCGCGCTCGCTGAGCTGCACGAAATCGAGCAGTTCGTCGGCGCGTTCGCGGATCAGACGGCGCGGCAGGTCGAAGTAGCGCCCGTAGACGAGGAGGTTGTCGAGCACCGTCAGCTCGAGATCGAGGGTGTCGTCCTGCGGGACGAGACCGATCCGGGCGCGGATCTCGGGGCCGTCGCGGTCCGGGTCGCGGCCGAGCACCCGGAGCGTTCCCGCAGAGACCGGTGACATGCAGGCGATCATGCGCATCGTCGAGGTCTTCCCGGCCCCGTTCGGGCCGAGGAACCCGTAGGAGCTGCCGCGCCCGATGTCGAAGTCGATGCCGTCGACCGCGACGAACTCACCGAACCGCTTCACGAGCCCGCGCGCCGTGACGAGCGGTTCCCCGCTCGCGGTCAGCGCGCGCGCCGCCCCGGTGAAGTCACTCGACAGGTCCACGGCCCGCCAAGCTACTCGCCGGGAAAACGGCCCCGGTTGCGACGGTGGCCGGATCCGGGGCCGAACGGCTGCGGGACGGCGATGACCCGGTGGAGGTACCGGCTGCTCGCGGCGCGGTGTCCCAGGGTCGAGCTAGCGGGTTAGTTCGCGCGGCCTTCCCGTCGCGCCAGCGATCTTCCACGCCGCGGGGAGGAGGGCCGCGGCGAGCGCCGTCTTGATCGCCTCGCCGACGAGAAACGGCGTCAGTCCCTTGTCGATCGCCTCGGCGGCACCGAAATGGTAGGAGACGGCGAGCCACGGGACCCCGATCGCGAAGATGATCGCATCGCCGCACAGCATCGCCGGGAGCGAGCTCACGATCCGCCGGTCCGCCCGCCGTTCGGCGAACCAGCCGCAGACGACCGCGGCGACGAGGAAGCCGACGACATAGCCGAACAGTCCGCCGGGCCATCCCGCGGCGTGATCGGCGAACCAGGGCACGCCGGCGAGCCCGGCAAGGCCGTAGAAGGCGACGGCGGCGCCCGCCCGGCGGGCGCCGAGGGCGCTGCCCGCCAGGACGACTCCGAGTGTCTGGCCCGTGATCGGAACCGGGGTCCACGACAGCGGGATCGAGACCTGCGCGAGGAGCCCGACGAAACCGGCGGCGCCGACGACGAGGACGGCGTCCCGGGCGCGAACCCCTGGGACGAGGTCGGCGAGGACGAGCGGTCGCCGAAGGGGAAGGGTCGCGGCGTCGGTCGGCACGGCGGCCACCTTACCGAGTGGCACCGGCCTGACGAACTGGTGCGCTTGTCGACCGCACCGGCGAGCCGGCCGCGACCGCTGGACCGAGCGGGCCGATCAGCCCCTCGTGGCGTTCTCGCAGACCGTCTCGGTGATGAGCCGGGACACGACGTACGGATCGGCGTTGGCGTTCGGCCGGCGGTCCTCGATCCAGCCCTTCTGCTCCTTCTCGACGTTCCAGGGGATCCGGACCGACGCGCCGCGGTCCCAGGGCGCATAGTGGAACTTGCTCCAGTGGGCCGTCTCGTGCGCTCCGGTCAGCCGGTCCTTGATGCCGTCGCCGTAGTTGTCGATATGGTCCTCGACACGGTTCGCCAGCGCCTCGCAGGCGGCGAGGATCGGCTTGTAGCCCTCGCGCATCGCTTTGGTCGAGAAGTTCGTGTGGCCCCCGGCACCGTTCCAGTCACCCGGCACAGGCTTGGCGGCAAGGCTCACGTCGGCGCCGAAGTCCTCGGCGATGCGACAGAGCAGCCAGCGGGCCAGCCACAGCTGGTCGCCGATGACCGGCGGCGGCAAGATGCCGACCTGGAACTCCCACTGGCCCTTCATCACCTCGGCGTTCGTCCCCTCGATCGATATCCCCGCTTCCAGGCAGGCGACCGTGTGCCGCTCGACGATGTCCCGCCCGACGATGTACGCGGCGCCCACCGAGCAGTAGTAGGGACCCTGGGGCGCGGGGAAGCCGATCTCGGGCCAGCCGAGCGGTCGGCCGTCCTGGAAGAACGTGTACTCCTGCTCGATGCCGAACATCGGTTCCTGGTCGGCGTACTTCTCGGCGACTTCGACGCAAGTCGCCCGCGTGTTCGTGGGGTGCGGCGTGAAGTCGGTGAGAAGTACCTCGCAGAGCACGAGCTTGTTCTTGCCCCCCCGGAGCGGGTCGGGCGTGACGAGCACGGGCCGCAGGACGCAGTCGGAGAGGTTCCCGGGGGCCTGATTCGTGCTGGAGCCGTCGAAGCCCCAGATCGGGGGCTCCTTGCCGTCGGCGACGATCTTCGTCTTGCATCGGATCATCGGTGTCGGCTTGTAGCCGTCGATCCAGATGTACTCAGCCTGGTAGCTCACGAACGACTCCCTTGGTTGTTCGGCGGACCGCTTCAGCCCGCGCCGGAGATGCACGCGCGACGCGTTCACCTCCGGCGTGGGACCGATCCGCGTCTGACCTGCTCAGCGTGCCAGAGAGTCGTTTCGCCGCGGTGTCAGACGTGTGAACTCCGTGTGAACTGGCACCCCGTGTCGTTTCGGCGCCGCCCGCCGCCTCGAGATCCGTCGCCCACCTGGGGTTTTCCGACCCGGTACCGCCGCGGTTCAGACGCAGTCGCGCCACCCCGCCCGGGTCAGGCGTAGGCGGCGTCGAGCCGGGCCATCACCTCGGGGGTGAGGAGCGGCAGGATGTCGAGCGCCCGCAGGTTCTCCTCGACCTGTTCGACCCGGCTCGCCCCGGTGATCACGGTCGAGACGTGCGGGTTCGCCGCACACCAGGCGATGGCGAGCTGGGCGGGGGTGCAGCCGAGCTCGCCGGCGACGGCGAGCAGCGCCGGGACGCGGGCGTTCGTCTCCGGCGCGACGAGCCGGTCACGTAGCCACTCGAAGCCCGGGACGGTCGCCCGCGACCCCTCGGGGACGCCGTCGACGTACTTGCCCGTGAGGATGCCCCAGGCGAGCGGGCTGTAGGTCGTGAGACCGAGGCCCCAGTCCTCGTAGAGCCGGGCGTACTCGACCTCGACGCGCCGGCGTTCGAGCAGGTTGTACTGCGACTGTTCCATCACCGGCTTGCGCAGGTGATGGCGTTCGGCGATCTCGAACGCGGCGCGCAGGTCGTCGGCCGGCCATTCCGACGTCCCCCAGTAGGTGGCCTTGCCCGAGCTCACGATGTCGTGCATCGCCCAGACGGTCTCCTCGATCGGCGTCGCCGGATCGGAGCGGTGGCAGAACATGAGGTCGACGAAGTCGAGGCCGAGCCGCTCGAGCGACCCGTCGATCGCCTGCAGGAGGTACTTGCGGTTCAGCGTGTCCTGCGTATTCACGCCCTCGTAGATGCCCCAGAAGAACTTCGTCGACACGACGTAGCTGTGGCGCGGCCAGCCGAGCTCGGCGAGCGCCCGGCCCATGATCCGTTCGGACTCGCCGCCGGCGTACTGCTCGGCGTTGTCGAAGAAGTTCACCCCGCCCGCCCGGGCCGCGGCGAGGCACGACTTGGCGAGTCCGACGCCGAGCTGAGAACCGAACGTCACCCACGACCCGAGTGAGAGCGCGCTCACCCGCAGTCCCGACCTCCCGAGCCGCCGGTACTCCATATCTCACCCCGATCTCTGCCGCCTGCCGGCCCACGCCCCGCGAGGCGCGCGTCCGACAGTTTTGCGAGGTCCGTCATAGCATGCCCGCGGATCCCCCTGGCACGGCGAACGCGCCTCGAGGCGGTCCGAAGGAGCGAACGGCGTGGAGAACGGGGGAGCGAGGCGGTCGTGGCCGGCGAAGGCCCGCGACTGCGTCGTGCTCGTGGACGAGGACGGGGAACCGATCGGCTCGGCGGCCAAACTCGCGGCCCACGAGGCGCCGGGCCGGCTCCACCTCGCCTTCTCCGTCGTCTTGTTCCGGTCAGACGGGCTCGTGCTGCTCCAGCAGCGCGCCGGAACGAAATACCACTTCCCTCTGGTCTGGGCAAACTCGTGCTGCAGCCACCCCCAGCCCGGCGAGGACCTCGTCGCCTCCGCCGAGCAGCGCGTCGGCGAGGAGCTCGGCCTCGCCTGTCGCCTCGCCGACGTCGGCACGCTCACCTACCGGGCGGTCTGCCGGGTTTCCGGTCTCGTCGAGCACGAGTTCGACCACGTCCTCGTCGGCGAGGTGGAGGGCGATCCCGTGCCTGACCCTGCCGAGGTCGCCGCGCTGCGCTGGGCCGTCGCCGCCGAGATCGTCTCGGCACCGCCGCCCGACGGCGCACCCTGGCTCGTGCCGGTGCTGTCCGTTGCCGAGCGGGCCCGCGGCAGGGACACCTTCCGGCCTGCCTAGTGCCCGGGCCCCGCACGCCGGGCAGGTCGACCTGCGGTCAGGGACGTCCCGCGGCGAACGCGCCCGGCGGGACCGCGGTGATGGAGATGGTCGTGCCGGTCTGTATGGCCTGGATCACCTGGCCGTTCCCGATGTACATGACGACGTGGTAGATGTAGTCGCCCGCGGCGTAGAAGATGAGATCGCCGGGCTGCAGCTCCGAGAACGGGATGTGCTCGATCGAGTAGTACTGGTCCTCGGCGCTGTGGGGCAGGCTGACCCCCGCCTGGCCCCATGCCCACATCGCGAGCCCCGAGCAGTCGAAGCCGTAGCCCGGTGACGAAGCGGCCCAGACGTAGGGCACGCCGATCTGCGACTCCGCCGCGTGGACCGCCGCAAGGCCCTGCTGGTCGCCGGTCACCGCGTCCGTCGGGTCGACCGTGACGGCGGGGTTGGAGCTCGTCGCGGCGTCGGACTGCTGCTGCGCCCGCTTGATCACCGAGGCCGCCGCGGCTTGCGCCGCGGCCTGGATCGCTTCTTGCTTCTGCTGGTTGGCGACCGCGGTGGCGAGCGAGCCGTTCACACCCCGCTGGGTCGAGGTGAGGTCGGAGTCGAGCTGGGCGGCGTTCGCGCGGGCGGCGTTGAGGGTCTTCATCGCGGCACGTGACTGGACCTCGTCCCGGGAGAGTTGGTCGGTGCGCTCGACGAGGGCGTGCTCGGAAAAGCGCAGCGAGCTCATCGCGCTCGACAGGCTCCCCGCGGCGTCCTCGAGGTAGGTCTGCTGCGCCGGGAGCGCGTTCTCCGTGTCCGTGAGGACGGAGAGGGCGTCCGAGGTCGCGCCGTCGCTCACGTAGGCGTCGATCGTCTGGCGTTGCAGCGACTGCTTGTCATCGCTCACGTTCGCACGGGCCGCATCGATCTGCCGCTCGTCCTTGCGGATGTCTCTGCGCAGGAGCGCTTCGCGCGTCGCCACCTGGTCGTACTCCTCGGAAAGGACCTGGAGCTTCACCTGGATCGTGGCGATCTTCGAGGCGAGGGCGCTCGCTTTCGACCGCAGGGTCGAAACGGGCGAGGGATTGTTCGTTGCGCCGGCGCGCAGTGCTGGCAGCAGTGTCGCCGCGGCCACCACGACGGTCGCGGCGATGGAGAGATGCCGGACGTCGTGGGGGAGTCGTCCAGTGCGGCGTCCGGCGGGGGTGCGGATCACTGGATCACCGCCCGCGACACAACCCTCGCCAGGTAGCGCACTATGAACCCAACGTATCGGTGGCCACATGGCCTGTGCAAGGAAACACAGCTTGGGCTGGGGTTCCGTCGTCTCAGATGACACCCCGCTACGGTGAGACTGTCTTATCCACAGGGTCGCGGGCGCGTCGGTGCCCGTCCGGCGGCAGAAAGGATGACGACATGGGCGAGGCCAAGCCCGCCTCGGCGGACGGATTCCGGGTCGAGCACGATTCGATGGGCGAGGTGCGTGTGCCCGCCGATGCCCGCTGGGGGGCGCAGACGCAGCGCGCCGTCGAGAATTTCCCGATCTCGGGGCAACCCGTCGAGCGCGCCATCCTCGAGGCGCTCGCGATCATCAAGGGCACCTGTGCCGAGGTGAATGCGGAACTCGGCACGATCGACGCCACCGTCGCGGCGGCGATCGGCGAAGCGGCGGGCGAGGTCGCCTCGGGTCGCCACGCCGACCAGTTCCCGATCGACGTCTTCCAGACCGGCTCGGGCACCTCGACGAACATGAACATGAACGAGGTGCTGGCCCAGCTCGCCGGCGAGCGGCTGGGACGGCCGGTGAGCCCGAACGACGAGGTGAACGCGTCGCAGTCCTCGAACGACACGTTCCCGGCGGCGATCCATCTCGCGACGGTCCGTGAGATCGGGGCAGACCTCGTTCCCGCGCTCGGCCAGCTCGCCGCCGCGCTGCGCCGGAAGGGCGGGGAATTCGCCGAACTCGTGAAGGCGGGCCGCACCCATCTGATGGACGCGACGCCGGTCACGCTCGGACAGGAGTTCGACGGTTACGCCGCGGCCATCGAGCACGGGATCGAACGCCTCGGCTCGAGCCTCGGGCGCATCGGCGAGCTCCCGCTCGGGGGGACGGCGGTCGGCACGGGCCTCAACGCCAAGCCCGGTTTCGCCGCCGAGGTGATCGAGCGCCTGCGCCGCGCGACGGGGCTCGGCCTGACCGAGGCCCGGGACCATTTCGAGGCCCAGGGGGCCCGGGACGCCCTCGTCGAGGCTTCCGGCGTCGTGCGGACGGTCGCCGTGTCGCTCTACAAGATCGCCAACGATCTGCGCTGGATGTCGTCCGGCCCGCGTTGCGGCCTGGGCGAGATCCACCTCCCCGACCTCCAGCCCGGATCCTCGATCATGCCGGGCAAGGTGAATCCCGTCGTCCCCGAGGCGGTGTGCCAGGTCGTCGCCCAGGTGATCGGCAATGACGCCGCGGTCGCCTTCGGCGGGGCGGCGGGGAACTTCGAGCTGAACATCATGTTGCCGGTGATCGGGCGGAACCTGCTCGAGTCGATCCGCCTCGTCGCCGCGGCGAGCCGGTCGCTCGCGGCGAAGTGCGTCGACGGCATCGAGGCCGACGCCGAACGTTGCCGCGACTACGCGCTCTCCTCGGCGTCGATCGCGACGGCCCTCAATCCCTACATCGGCTACGACAACGCCGCGAAGGTCGTGAAGCGCGCCCTGGCCGAGAACAAGGACCTGCGCACCGTCGTCCTCGAGATGGGCCTGCTCGGCGAGGACGACGTCGACCGGGCCCTCGACGTCCTCGCCATGACCCGCGGCGGCATCGTCGGCTGATCCACCGGGTCGGCGCGCGCGACCGTCGGTATCCTGAGGCCCACGACGCTCGACAAGGATGAGATAGGCAGACCGGTTGCATTCCCGGGCGGAGACGGGACGATGTGGACGCCGTCTCGCCGTGTCGGATTCCTCGCGCGCCAGGCGCCTCCGTGGCGCGCCGGACGAGCCGGCGCGCGGGCACCGCATTCCCTGCCGGCGCGCGTCGTGCAGCTCAGGGGGGACTTGACGTCCCGAGAGGCGGGGTCGAGGCCGTGAGCCCGCCGGACGAGGTCGTCTTCGACGGGGCATCCGACCCAGCCGTCTCGGTGGTCGTCGCCGCCTGGGGGCCCGCCCCGCACCTCTTCGGATGTCTCACCTCGATCGAGGCGCAACGCACGACGGACCCGTTCGAGGTGGTGGTCGTGTTGAACGACGTCGAGCCGCGCGTCGTGGACGCGGTCGCTCGGCTCGTCCGAGGGGCGAAGGTCATCACGTCCCGTTCCGACCTCGGCTTCGCCGGTTCGGTGAACGTCGGGGTCGCGTCGGCACGCGCCGACCTGATTGCCATCGTCCATGACGACGTCACCGTGCCGCCGGGATGGCTCGACGCGCTCACGGCCTCGGCGGCGTCCCATCCCGCGGCCGAGGTCATCGGCTGTGCGGTCGCGGTCGACGACGCTCCGGGCTCGCGAGAGCGAGCGGCCGGCTCCTGTGGGCCGGAGGAGGATTCGTCGATCGCCGTGTCCGAGTGCGCGTTCCTCGTCCGTCGCAGCGCATGGGACCGGCTCGGCGGTCTCGACAAGATCTTCCACCCGTTCGGTTTCGCGACGACCGACCTGTGCGCCCGTGTCGCCGAAACCGGGGGGCACGTGATCGTCGAGTCCCGGGCGCCGGTGCGCCGCGCCCACTCAGCGCGCATGAACGACCGGTTCCGGTCGTTCATCATGCAGCTCAACCGGGAACTGTTCGACCTCTGGCGCGCGCGGGCGAATCCCCCGTCCTCCGGGGCGGGCGCGGCCCATCCGGCGATCGCGCCGCGGGAACAGACCACCCCGGCCGGGTCCGCGGTCCCGCGGCGAGCTCGAGGGGGATCGCGTCTTCTCGTCATCGACGACGCCGTGCCCGATCCGTCGCTTGGTGCGGGTTCCGGGCGCATGGCCGAGGTCATCGGCGAGCTCGTCCGGGGCGGACGTTTCCAGGTCGACGTGCTGCCCGTTGTCGCCCGGAGCGACTCCGACGCCGAACGGGCGGTCGCGCTCGGCGTCGGAGTCGTCGGCAAGGACCTCGGGGACCTGCTCGCGCGTCAGGTTCAGCGTTACGCGGTCATCATCGTCTCCCGGCCCCACAACTGGGTGGCGGCGATCGGGGTGCTGCGCCGCCTCGCCCCCGGGGTCCCCGTCGTCTACGACGCGGAGGCCTTGTTCCACCGTCGGCTTGAGCGTCAGATGGCGTACGTCCTCGACGCGCCGACAGCGTTCCGGGTGGCGCAGGATTCGGCGAGGCTGGCGGAGGTCGAACGGGGGATCGCCCAGGAGGCGGACTTCGTCGTCGCGATCTCCGAAGAAGAGGCGAGCTTTTTCCGGGAGCACTCGCCGACGCCGCGCAAGGTCGCCGTGCACCCCCCCCTCTTCGCCGGGGCGACGCCGTCCCGCGACGGGCTCACCTCCCGCCGGGACGTCGGTTTCGTCGCGGGATGGTCCGCGGGGCCGGAATCGCCGAACGCCGACGCCGTGGATTGGTTCGCGAGGAAGATCTTGCCGAAGGTGCGCGCCCGTCAGCCCGGCGTGCGCCTGCGGGTGACCGGTGCTGACCCCCCGGCGAACGTCCGGCGTCTCGTGACCCCGGCCATCGAGTTCGTCGGCCAGGTGGCGAACCTCGCCGAGTTCTACGCGACGCTTCGCGTCGTCGTCGTGCCGGTCCGCTACGGGTCGGGGGTGAAGCTGAAGACCGTCGAAGCGGTGCAATACGGCGTGCCGACCGTGGCGACGACCGTGGGTGCCGAGGGGATCCCCTTCGACGATCGGGGCGCGGTCGTCGTCGCCGACGATCCCGACCGGTTCGCCCGCGCGGTCGCGGCGCTGCTCGGCGACGACGACGCCTGGTGGTCCCAGCGGGAGCGCGTGCTCGCCCAGCAGCGGAGCTGGGCGGCGCTGCCCGGGCCGTCCGTCTGGCCCTCGCTCATCGATCGGCTCGCCGGGGCCGGGTCGTGAGGGTCACGGCTGTGAGCTGGGCGTCGCGGAGGTGTCGAGTACCGTGAATCCCGTGGCGGGATCGTTCCCCGACGAGACGCCGGGCTCCGAAGGACTGCTCGAGCGCGAGTTGGTCGAATCCGACCTGGTGCGCGAGACCGAGTACGAGGCCGTGCTGCGCGACCTCTCTGTGAAGGACGTCTATGTCAAAGAGTCCGAGCTCAACCTGGCGCTCAGCGAGGACCGGGAGCGCGCGACCCGCGACGAGCTCGGACAGGTGCGCGACGAGCTCGGACAGGTGCGCGAGCGCGCCGACGAACTCTTCGCCGACCTCGAACGCGCCGAAGCCGTGATCGCGGGGCTGAACGCCGAGATCGTCCGGTTGCAGGACGAGATCGCCGCGATCCACGCCACCCGCAGTTTCCGCTGGGCTGCCGCCGGCGCCTCACTCGCCGATCGCGTGGCCTCGCCGTTGCGCCGCAAGCGGGGCCGCACCGACGACCCGGCGGCGAACTGAGCGACCCGTGGCTCAGTCGGTGTTCGCCCAGTGACCCCTCAGGAAAGCGTCGGTCTCGCGCAGCGAGCCGGTGCGACCGATCTCGTAGAAGCGCTCCGTCGCCTCGTAGCCGAACAGGAGCTGCCGGGCGGCGAGCACCGAGTACAGGAGGGACAGCTCGGCCGTGTCGTCGCCGGCGAGGTCGATGACCGCTGCCGTGAGCCCGCCGAGCCCGTAGTCGACGAAGGCCATGTCGGGCGAGGGTCTTTCCTTGTCGTAGCGGGTGACGCGCCCCGCGTCGAACGCCGCGTTCGAGGTCTCCCAGCGGTTCTCGTTGCGTAGCACGGTCATCGCCGCGGGCAGCCCGCTTCGCGCCCAGCGATCGGCGACGTCGCGGTAGTCGACGCGCAAGAAGGTGTCACCGTACAAGACGAGGAAGCGATCGCCGAGCAGCGGGGCCGCCTTGCGGATCGCCCCGAGCGTCCCGTCGAGCCCCGGCGAGTCGTAGCTGTAGGCGATCTCGATGCCCTCGCGATCCGGCCCGATCGTTTCCTCGACCATCTCACCGCGGTAGCCGACGCACAGCACGACACGCGTCACGCCGTGGTGGGCGAGGAGGCGCAGCTGGTGGACGAGGAAAGGCTGGCCAGCAACCTCGATCAGGCCCTTGGGCCGGTCACGGGTCGCCTCCCCCAGGCGGGTTCCCCTCCCTCCCGCGAGGACGCACACCGTCGGCACCGCCTGCCGCGGTCCGCGCCCCGGGTCGTCGCTACCGGCGATCAGCGTCGTCCCAGCCGTATCGGGACTCGATGATGTACTTCGGACGATCGCGCACCTCGTCGTAGATCCGGCCCACGTACTCGCCGAGGATGCCGAGCGAGAGCAGCTGAATGCCGCCGAACAGGCAGATGAGGATGACGAGGGTCGGGTTGCCGACGGGGAAGTGCACGCCCGCGAGCTTGAACGACAAGTACGTCGCGCCGAGGAGGAACGCGATCGTGGCGAGCCCGATGCCGATCGTGGAGATGAGCTGCAGCGGATAGCGCGAGAAGCCGATCACCCCGTTGAGGCCGATAAGCACCGAACCGGTGAAGCGGTTGTACTTGCTGTGGCCGCCGTGGCGGACCTCGCGGTCGTAGAGCACGCTCGTCTGGGGGAACCCGACGTAGCCGACGAGACCGCGCAAAAACCCGTGCTTTTCGGGCAGCGCCACCACGGCGTCGACGACCCGGCGGCTCATGAGGCGGAAGTCGCCGGTGTTCGGCGGGATGTTGACCTCGGCGATGTGCCGGATGACCCGGTAGCCGACCGCGGCGACCATCCTTTTCACGAGCGTCTCGCCCGCCCTGGTGCGGCGCTGCGCGTAGACGACGTCGTAACCCTGCTGCCACTGCTCGACGAGATCGCCGATGAGCTCGGGGGGATCCTGGAGGTCGCAGTCGATGACGATGACGGCGTCGCCCGACGCCGCCTCGAGCCCGGCGATCGTCGCCGTCGGCTGGCCGAAGCGCCGTGAGAACCGCAGCATCCGGACCCGCGGGTCGGCTTTCCGCAGGTCGAGGATGGCCTTCTCCGTGCGGTCGGTTGACGGGTCGACGCTGAAGATGACCTCCCAGTCGTAGTCGAGCCCGTCGAGCGTCGCGGCGAGCCGTTCGTAGACCCTCGGGACGTTGTCTTCCTCGTTGTAGGCGGGTATCACGATGCTCAGCATCTGGTGACTCGGGGCCGCCGACGTCATGGCGCGCCCGGCTTCTCCAGGACGGCGAGCTCGCGGACCCCGAACGGCAGCGCGACACGGTGGGCGAGCAGCCAGCGCTCGAGCCGGCAGGCAAGCCGGCCGAGTCGCGAGTCCCCGGTCCGGGAGTTGGTGGCCGAGACCTTCTGTCTGAGGCCTTCCCCCTCTAGGTGCCCGAACATGACCCGATTCTTCTTCTTGTCGAGCCAGAACGGGGGGAACACGATCGATCCGAGGTAGAAGTGCTCGGCGACGACGAGGCCGGCGTTGCGCGCCTTCGTGCGCAACTCGCCCCGGGCGTAGCGGCGCTGGTGCCGCAGGTAGCGGTCGAAGCAGTCGTAGGTGCCGGGTGCGGAGGGGACGACGATGACGGCGCGACCGCTGGGTCGCAACGCGCGCCGGATCTCACCGAGGGCCCCTTCGTCATCGGGAAGGTGCTCGAGGAGGTTGGCGCTCACGACGGCGTCGGCGGAACCGTCCGCGAGGGGGAGGTGGCAGGCGTCGGCCTGGACGAGCGCGACACCGGGGAGGCGTCCCGCGGCGCCGGCGAGCCCGGCGAGCACGTAGTCGACGCCGACGAGGCACAGGCCGGATTCGCGGCCGGCCAGATCCTCGAGCAGGTAGCCACTCGAGCAACCGAGATCGACGATCCGTTGCCCCGGTGCCAGCTCGCCGAGGTGCTCGATCATCGCAGCCCGCGTCCACACGTCGATGAAGCTTGTCCGGCTGCTCTCCTCGTGGAGCTCCTCGAGTTCGGCGGACCAGTAGAGCCCGGTGTCGCGCGGCGGCTCCTCGCGCGGACGCTCCGAGATCACCCGTGCCCCTTTTCGCGGGTCGTGAAGAACTGGTCGTCGATCCGCCGAAGCGTCGCGAGATCGTTCTCGTCCCGCAGGCGTTCCCGGAACGCCTCGTCCTTCCAGGGGTCCCACTGCGCGCTGATGATCCGACCGGTGATCCCGGCGGACTCGTCCGACAAAAGGAACGCGACGAGTTCCTGGACGAGCTCGGCGGGGTCTGCCACGCCGGCTTCATGGGCGCGGTGGGTCCGGGCGTAGAACTCGGCACCAACCGAGTCAGGACCGGCGGCGAGGATGTCGTCGTGCATCGGTGTGACGATGAAACCCGGGGCGATCGCGTTCACCCGGATGCGGTCCGCCGCGAGCTCGACAGCGAGGTTCTCGGTCAACCGGACGACTGCGGCCTTCGAGGTGGCGTAACCGTCGAAGCGGGGGAACGGGGCGGTCGCCCCACCACCTGCGAACGTGACCACCGATCCGCCGGCTCGGCGCAGGCCATCGAGGCACGTCGTCACGGCGAGGAGCGTCCCGGTGACGTTGACGTCGAGCGTGCGACGGAATTCGTCGACGCGCCACTCGCCGACGGTGCCGATCGGACCGATGAGCCCCGCGGCGGTGACGATGCCGTCGAGTCGCTCCCCGGTGGCGATGCGCGGGCGGGCGCGCCGCCACGCCTCCTCGTCGGCGACGTCGAAGGCGATCGCGTCGTGCGGCCCGCCCGGGAGACCGGCGACCAACGCCTCGAGGGCTGCTCCGTCGCGGGCCACGACCGCGAGGCTCGCGCCGAGTTCGGCAAGCGCGACGGCGATGCCGCGGCCGATGCCCTTGCTGGCGCCGGTCACGACGATGCGCCGACCGGCGAGGCTCCCTGTCACGGCCTCAATACTGGTCGCGGTCCTGCACCCGCGCTCGGTATGCGGGCGGGCCGCGCGCCGAGCGCAGTGACCCGTGTCACGAGCAGCCCTGCGCGGCCTCGACGCAAGACCACGCGTAGCGCGCCGATTCGAGGTCGCCGAGGAGCTCGCGCCCGTCGGCGGCGTCGATCGCCGCCGTGAAATGGCGCCACTCGAGGTCCCAGGAAACGTCGGCGTCGGCGTAGCGCTCGACTTCCAGGTCTGGCGGCCCGAGCTCGGGGCGCATCCGGAAGATGCGCAGCTCCTCGGGGCCGTAGCTGCGCCCGAGACCGTCGACGGCGAACTTCGCGGTCCGGCAGGCGATCTCCAGGGAGAACGTGTTCTTCCACTCGGTCCAGCTGACGTGGAGGAGGGCGAACGGCGATGGGTCGCCGACGCCGCCGCGTCGGCCGAGCACGAGGACGGCGTTGTCGTCGACCGGCGCCCGCCAGAACTGCGTCCGGAGGAGCGCGCTGTGCAGCGGCAGGCCGCCGAGGAGCCAGTGGCTGAGGTCGAGGAGGTGCATGCCCTGGTCGACGATCTCGCCGCCCCCCGACCGGCGCGGGTCGGCCCGCCATTCCGTTTCATAGCCGGGACGCCCGCCGTGCCCGTAGCGCGCCCGCAGGTAGAGGACCTCGCCGTAGTCGCCGGAGCGGGCTTCGCCGATCGCCCGGGCGATGCCCGGGTGGAAGCGGTGGTTGAAGCCGACCTTCACGAGTCGGTCCGCGGCGCGCGCCACCTCGGCGACACGGTCGATCTCGGCGACCCCGATCCCGGCGGGCTTCTCGACGAGGACGTGCGCGCCGGCTTCGAGCGCCCGACAGGCGATCCGGGCGAGCTGGTCGTGGACCGTTGCGACGATGACGACGTCGGGTCGGAGCGCGAGCAGCTCGTCGAGCGTCGTGCAGGCCGCGCCGCCGAACTCCGCGGCGAGCCGTGCCGATGACTCCGGGACGACGTCATGGCAGGCGACGAGGGCCCCGGGCCCGAGGGCCTCGGCCCTTCGGTGACCGATGAGCCCGCAGCCGACGATCGCGACCCGCAACGGACGCGGCCCGTCGTCCATCAGTTGTTCTCGGTCGCGTAGGCGCCGCTGCAGTCAAAGTCGAATGTCAGCTCGGGGGCTTTGGCCTCGGCGAGCGCCTGCCGGGTGTCCTCGGGGTGCGGTGAGTACACGAGGAGGAAGCCCCCGCCGCCGGCACCGACGAGCTTGCCGCCGAGCGCGCCGGCCTCCCGGGCCGTCGCGTAGAGCCGGTCGATGTGCTCGTTCGCCATGCCGGGGGACCGCTTGCGTTTGTTCTCCCAGTGCTCGTGCATGAGGCCGGCGAACCCGACGAGATCTCCGGCCTCGAGCATCGTGCGGCTCGCGTATCCGAGTTCCTTCGTGTGGTGGAGGTTCTCGAGCATCTCCGGGTCCTTGCTGCGCGACCGCGAGTCCTGGTCCGCGAGCATCAGCGACGCCGAACGCGCGTCTCCCGTGTAGAAAAGAAGGAGGTGCTCGCGCAGTCGGCGGAGCGTCTCCGTGTCGAGGTCGAGGGGTTCGACGTCGACGTGGTCGTCGGGCAGGAAGGTGTAGGCGCAGATCCCGCCGTGGGCCGCGACGTACGGGTCCTGCTTGCCAACTGGCTCGTGCAACACGTCGATCTCGATGTGGCTCGCCGCTTCGGCGAGCGCATGAGGTGTGATCGAGCGGCGGCGCGCCTGGGCGAGCGCCTTCAGCAGGCACACCGTGAACGATCCCGACGATCCCATGCCTGTTCCGGCGGGCACGTCGGCGACGGAGGCGATCTCGAGGGGATTCCCCTGCCAGTGGAGAAGCAGCGCCTCGCGAAGTATCGGGTGCCGAATCTCGGAGACGTCGTCGACTTCCTCGGTTTCGGAGTACTTCATCCGGTAGCGCTTCTGGAAGGCGGCGTGGACGAACATGTGGACGTACTTGTCGATCGCCCCCGCGACGAGGAACCCGCCGAACTCCCGGTAGTACGAGGGGAGGTCCGTCCCGCCACCCCCCAGGGGGAGGCGTAGCGGAGCCCTGCTGTAAACGACGCTCATCGTCGGGACCCCCTATTCCGATGCGGTGCGGAACGCTGCTCGCGCCAGGCGTATTCGTTGTCGTCGAGCCAGTCGAGCGTGAGCTCGATCGCCTTGCTGATCGTCACCCGCCACTCCCACCCGAGCTCCCGGATCCGGGTCGTGTCGAGCAGGATCAGGGGCGAGTCGCCTATCCATCCACGGATCCCTCCGGAGTGGACGATCTCGGGAGTCGCCCCGAGGTGGTGCGTGATGATCCGGACGGATTCGTCGACGAGGATCGTTCTGTCGGTGCCGAGGTTGTAGATGAACGTGCCGGGCTCGTCGGCGTGCCGCCCGACGCAGGCGAGCATGGCGTCGATGCAGTCCTGGACGTAGAGGTACGACTTCTCTTGGTGTCCGTCGCCGAGGACGACAAGGTGGTCCGGATCACGACGTAGCTGCCGGTAGAAGTCGACGACGTGGCCGTGCGTGTACCGCTCGCCGAGGATCGAGACGAAACGGCAGACGATGCCGGTCAGACCGAACCCAGCCGAGTACGCCGCGACGAGGCCCTCGCAGGCGAGCTTCGAGGCCCCGTAAAGCGACGTCTGCTGTGGGAAGGGTGCGTCCTCCGGCGTCGGGAAGACCGCCGGCTCGCCGTAGACGGAACCAGAAGAGGCGAACAGGATCCGTCGCACGTCGGCGGTCCGCATCGCTTCGAGGACTCGCGACGTCGCGAGCGTGTTCTGCTCGAGGTCCCACCGCGGGCGCTCGAACCCGCGCCTGACGTCGGCGTTCGCCTGGAGGTGGAAGACCCAGTCACAACCGGCGAGGGCCGATTCGAGAACGCCGGGCTCGAGAACGTCGCCCTCGACGAGCGAGAAACGGGGATGGTCGAGTATCGACGCCAGGAACTCGCGCCTGCCGGTGCGGAAGTTGTCGACGACGACGACCTCGGATCCCGCGTCGATGAGCCGATCCGCCAGATTGCTGCCGATGAAGCCGGCACCTCCCGTGACACAGGCGCGCCTGATCGGGGCGGAAGATGCCGTCATTCGCGCTCGGCCCGCCCGGGACGTGCGCGCCGATCACCGATGTCGAACACGGCTAGATCGAGTAGCCGGCGGCAGCCGCGTCCCGGAAGAACATCTGGACGGTTTCAAGCGAGAGCTGCGAAAGGTCCTTGCCGAGCCCGTCCAGCTTGCGGAGCAGGTCCGGTGTCATCGTGATGATGTGGCAGCCGGCGCTGTTCGCCTGAACCAGGTTCAGGACCTCGCGCGGCGAAGCCCAGATGCACTCGGCAGCCGGCGCCGCCGCCATGGTCTTGACGGCGCGGCGCACGAGTGGCACGGGATCGACGCCGGCGTCGGCGATCCTTCCGGCGAAGATCGACAGGTACGACGGCGCTCCGCCGGCGACCGCGCCCGCGATTTCGTCGACCTGGTCGAGAGTGAACATCGCGGTGACGTTCACCTTCACGCCGTCGTGGGAGAGTTCGTGCACGAGCTCGGTCATCGGCTTGCCCGACGTCGTCGTCACCGGGATCTTCACGTAGACGTTCTCACCCCACGAGGCGATGAGTCTCGCCTGGCGGCGCATCTCCTCGCGTTCGTCGGCGAAGACCTCGAACGAGACCGGGTGCGTCGTGACGTGGCTGAGGAGCTCAGCCGCGAAGCGCGCGTAGTCGGTGACGCCCGCCTGGCGCATCAGCGTCGGATTCGTTGTGAATCCGGAGATCCGGGGGTCGTCGGCGAGCTCGAGAATGCTCTGCAGGTTGGCGCCATCGGCGAAGATCCGCGTCGTGATCTTGTCCAGCACCGGGAGCGATGCTAGCAGTCGCCCGCGCCATTGAGCAGGACTGATACGGCATGTACGAGGTCCCGAGCGCGCCGGTCGGGCGCGACGAACCCGGATCTTTTGTGTGCACTTTGCGCGTTCTCGATGAGCAACGTCTTACAACCTGCGGCCCGTCCGGCGAGTACGTCGGCGTCCGTATCGCCGATCATCCAGGATCCGGCGAGGTCGATGTCGAGCTCCTCTGCCGCCGACAGCAGCATGCCGGGAGCAGGCTTGCGACATTCGCAGGCCCTGCCGAGCACGGGGTCGGTCCCTCGGGGGTGATGAAGGCAGATCCGCCACGCGTCGAACTCGACGCCCTGGGCCGCGAGCAATTCGACGACGCGTGTTTGCACGGCCTCGAGGACATCGACCGTGACCGCCCGTTTCGCCGCCGCCGGCTGGTTCGTCACGCCGACGAGCACGAATCCGGCCCTGGCGAGCGCCCGCACGGCCTTCGCCACCCCGGGGAGGAGCTCGACGTCCTCAGGGCGAAGCGGTGACTCGAGCGTTCCCGTCGACTCGTCCGGTACGAGCACGGTCAACACGCCGTCGCGGTCGAGGTACACCGCCGGAGAGGTCACGGTGTCTTCGGCTTCTGGGCGACGACGGTGACGAGCGCCGGGAGGACGATCGGGTCGTCTCCGGGATCGACCCCGGTCAGGTCCGCGAGGTAGGCGGCGACCGGTCCCGGGCCCGCTCCCGCCGGGGCCTCCGCCCACGCCGCGACGATCGTGCAACCGGTCCCGATCGCGTATCCGGGTAGGAGCGCCCCGACGTCGGGGTGGGGCACGTCAGGCATCGACAGCGCGACGCCGCCGACGCGCCCGCCGGACGTGATCGGTTCCTGGGCGAGGACGAATCCTCCCTTTCGCGTCGCGGCCACGAGGCGAGACCAGACGGCGTAAGGCTCGGCGACATGCATGAGAAGGAATCGGCAGTACGCGAGATCGACTTGCTCGGGTAGTTCGAGATCCTCCGCCGCCTGGACCAACGGGACGACCTGTGACGCGCCCGCCTCGGCCGACCGCTTGGCGAGCTCGTCACAGGCTGCCGCCGAGCGATCGACCCCGTAGACCCGGCCCGTCGGTCCGACGAGGTCGGCGAGGGCCAGCGTCACGTCGCCAACGCCGGCGCCGACATCGGCGCAGTGCCATCCGGGTCCGACCGCGACGCAGCCGAGCGCGTCGCGCAGCGGTCGGCGGTAGACATCGTCACCGGGCGGGGGCGCTCCCATCGGGATCCAAGCTACCGGCCCGGATCACGGGCTCTTGGTCCACCTCTGGGGCGACGCTTCCGGCCCGATTCGTCGGACGGGGGCCAGTAACAACCACTACGGTGAGCGCGATGCGGGTGACGCTGCTCCTTTGCGATGCCGCCCAGGTGGCGGACGGCAAGCTCTACATCCTCGGGGGCGGGTGGAGCCTCATCGGGCCAGACCCGACCCCGTCGGCTGTGGCCATGAAGGTCGACGTCGACTGGACCGAGGTCGACCGGCTGCACCACTGGGAGCTGTTCTTGGTCGACGAGGACGGGCAGCCGATCGTCGCCCAGACGCCCGACGGACCCCAGCCGATCGAGGTGCGGGGCGACTTCGAGGTGTCGCGTCCCGAGTCGGTGCCCGAAGGAAGCCCGGTCGACGTCGCGTTGGCGCTCAACTTCGGCCCGCTGCCGATCGCGCCGTCGTCCCGATTCACCTGGCGGCTCTCGATCGACGGCGAGACCCAGGAGGACTGGGTCCTGCCGTTCTCGACCCGCGCCCCTCGCGATTGACGACGACGATCCCCCCGGCGGGACCGGTCACTGCAGCGCTCGGCCCGCGCGAAGCCCGACTTGTCGACGCGATCGGGCGCTGGTGGGCGGGGGCGCGGGCGGCGAGGGACCGGCTCCCGTGGCGCACGACCCACGATCCGTGGGAGGTGCTCGTCTCCGAGACGATGCTCGCCCAAACCCCGGTCGCCCGCGTCACGCCGCGCTTTCGCGAGTTCGTCACGCGTTTCCCCACCTCGGCCGCGTGCGCCGCCGCGCCCGTGGGTGACGTCGTCCGAGCGTGGGTGGGGCTGGGTTACAACCGGCGCGCCGTGGCGCTGCACGCGGCCGCCGCGACGATCGTGGAGCGCCACGGGGGACGCGTCCCGGCGACCCTCGACGAACTCGTCGCCCTCGCCGGTGTCGGCCCGTACACGGCGCGGGCCGTGCTGGCGTTCGCGTTCGACGCCGAGGTCACCGCCGTCGACACGAACGTCGGCCGGGTTCTCGCCCGCGCCGCGGCAGACCGACCGCTTCGCCCCCGCGAGGCGCAGGCCTTGGCGGATCGCCTCGCTCCGGATGGCTCCGGGCGCGAGTGGAACCTCGCCGTGATGGACTTCGGCAGTCTCGTCTGTACGGCGCGCGCACCCGTCTGTGCCACCTGTCCGGTGCGTGCGGTCGGGGCCTGTGCCTGGCGGAAGGAACCCGGCGGCGATCCCGACCCGGCAGTCGGCTCGGCGCGGGTGACGACCCGACAATCCCGGTTCGAAGGGTCGGACCGACAGGGGCGCGGTCGGCTCGTGCGGGCCGCGTGTGCCGGACCGATCGCGCCGGCGGACCTCGCCCGGGTCGCCGGCTTTCCGGAGCGGGTCGCACGCGCCCGGCGCGTCGCCGACGCGCTCGTCGACGAGGGGATCCTCGTGCGCGGGCCCGGCGGGGAGCTGACGCTCGCCTGACCCCCGGCGCGCGCCGGAAGGTGGGTGGTGGCCCGGTCCGGCGCGCCAGACTGTCGTGCGTAGCCTTGGGGTCCTGCCAGGGAGAGGAACAGAGTGGCCGAGATCGTCGAGTCGAAGATCATCCGTGACGTCATCCACGTCGCCCCCGTCGTCCACGGCGACGAGCGCGGTCGCTTCGTCGAGACGTACCGACGGTCGTGGTTCCCGCTGGGACGCGAAATGGTCCAGGCGAACCGGTCGGACAAGGCCCAGGGCGCCGTCGTCGGCCTCCATTACCACCTGCACCAGGCCGACTACTGGTATGCGACACGCGGCCGGGCGCGCGTCGTGCTCTACGACCTGCGCATCGGTTCGCCGACTGAGGGTGCGCTCGAGCTCGTCGACCTCGGAGCAGACGAACGAGGGGTGTTCATCCCACCCGGGGTCGCGCACGGCTTCGCGTCGCTGACGGACATGACGCTCACGTACCTCGTTGACTCCTACTACAACGAGCACGACGAACTGGGAGTGGCCTGGGACGACCCGGACATCGGCGCCGACTGGGGGGTCGCCGATCCGGTGTTGTCCGATCGTGACCGGGGAAACCCGCGCCGGTCTCAGATCCCGGACGCCCTTGTGCCGCGCGCCGGGCTGAGAACATGAACATCTGGTAGCTGTCCTGCGCTGCCGGGGGCGGCGCGCTTGAATGGTGCGTATGCAGGGTGATGCTGGGGGCGTCACGTCTTGATCGCGGGCATCGCGATCGGCGCTTTCGTTCTCGTCGCGGGGTTCGCCGCGTGGTCGCGTTTCGCGTCCCACCGCGCCGAGCGCCGTTCCGTGACGACCCACCAGCGGGCCCTCGACGTGCTCGGCACCGCCTCGCGCCGCTGGGAGGGCATCGCGCCGGTGCACGCGCCCAGACCCGGGGAGGTCGCGCGGGCACACGTCCAGACCCTTGGCGACCCTCCGAGCGCGCGCCGCCTCGGTGACGGCGAACCGGTGTCGACGCGCCGTTCGGGGATCCGCCTCGTGCCGTCGTCCGGCTCGAGATCCGTCAAGCTCCCGATCTTTGTCGACGAGGGTGTCGTCGCGTCCGATTCACCGGGCGAGCCGGATGCTGGTGAACGGGACGGCGAAACCGTCGGTGCCCAAGACGGCACGACCCGTCCGAGCGGGCGCGCCGCTCCCTACGATCACGAGGCGCTCAGCCCGATCTCCGAGATGGCGACGCGCACCTCCCGTCCCCGCCGCCACCGTTACCGCGGCGGGCGTCCGGCCCGACGGGCGACCTCCGCGGCCGCATCGGCGGTCGCGCTCGCCGCGATCGGCGTGGCGACCTGGCAGCTCGCATCCGGGGGTGCGCCGACGCACCACGCCACCGCGCCTCCAGCGACGACGGGGAAGTCGAAGGGCAGGACGCACACCGGCTCCGGCGGCCAGACGGGTGGGCGGGGTCTCGTCCCGACCTCGGTCTCGCCGAGCGTCGTCGCCTACGCGATCACGAGCCGGGCCTACACGATCACGTTCTCCGCCTCGGGCCCGTGCTGGCTCGGCGTCCAGCAAGGGGTGAACGGGAAGTACCTCTGGCAGACGACGCTGCTCGCCGGCCAGACGAGTTCCTACAAGGCGAACGGACCGGTCGCGGTGCGGCTCGGCGCGCCGCCGTACGTGAAGGTTCAAGTGAACGGGGTGAACGTCGAGCTCCCCCCGACCAATGTCCAGCCCTACGACATCACGTTCTCGTCCTCGCGCCGTTCCGCAGCCTGACGCCGCGTCCGGCGGCGCTCGCGGGCCAGCGGATCGACGCGCCGTCCGGGTGCCCCGATAACGACCCCCGTCCGCTCGCCGGATTTCCACCCCGTGGCGCTCCGGGCGCCGCGTGGGAGCGACCGACGCCGCCCGTCGCCGCCACGCCGAGGTTCGTCGGCGCGACCCGCACGGACGGGCGGATCGCCGCCAATCCCGCCGACGCGCCGGGGTCGGTTCCATCACCCACAGAAGTTCCAAGAAAGGGAGCGGTCGTGGCACGAACTCAGAAGGTGACGGGCGCACTTTTAGGGTGCATGGCGATAGTTGTTGGGATCGGGGTATGGGCCCCCACCGCACTCGCCGCCGGGCCACGCAGCGTCCCGGCGATCCCGCCCGGTGTGTATTCGGGGACCGTCAAGATGTCGGGGGTGAACAACTGCGTGACGACGCGCTGCTTGCTCACCCTCACCGGAACCTGGTCGGTCACCGTCAACGCGGCAGACCAACTGCGTGGTTCCGAGACGCTGGCCGACACGATCCCCTTCCAGCCGGGGAGCGGTTGCACGATCTCGCCCCGCTCGTGGACCTTGACGTTCAACGCGGTCCTCGGGCGGTACAACCCCGCGAACCAAGAAACCTCGGCTGCACCGGGCTTCGTCCACGGATCCACGGTGTTGCTGTACGTGAACAGCTCGTACAGCAAATGGACGGGGTGGAAGGGATCGCCGTCCGATTACACCCGTACCTGCGGCTCTCTCGCCGGCGTCTCGTGGCCCATTAACCAGCAGTACGGGTGGCCGGCCGAGGACACCGGGTGGAGTGTCGGCTACACGGCACAGCTGCCGATCGCCCTGTTCAAAACCCGGGCGCACCCCTACACGATCGCGATCAAGGGCGGCGGCTACCACCCCGACACCTTCGAGCAGACGTACACGCTGACCTCGAGTCCGACTGCCTGAGTGCCGGCTGGTCAAGTACCTCGCGTCGGCTTCGCAGCTCCGGGGCGACGCGTTGACACGAATCGCTCGCCGCAGAAGTGATCCGCCTGGTACCGCACACCATCCGACGAGTCGGGAATCCGGTCTTGTGTCGCGTCTCCGCCCGGTGCTCCGGATCCCTTACGCGGACGCTGGGATGGCGGGAACCGGGATCACCAGACGTCGTGTCCGGGAACCAGCTCGCCGCGTCCCATGCGTTCAGCGGATCGCTTCCCAGCGCGTCGGTTCACGGGCGAGCGCCGGGTGGCTCACCAGCAGATGCCAGATGACCGCGCACAGGCCCTCGGTGTGCGCCGTGACGTGGTCCGCGAACAACGGCGGGATCACGACGCAGGCGTTCGCGACCTTGGCCGTGTACCCCCCGTCGCGCCCGACGACCCCGTAGATCGCGGCTCGGCGGTCGACGGCGACCTCGAGAGCGCGCACGAGGTTCGCCGAGACACCGCGTTCCGCGTCGCCGCCGCCGACGCTGAAGACGAGCAGCGCGTCCTTGTCGGACAGGTTCGATCCCTTCAGCCACTCGGAGAATGACGTCTCCCACCCGTCGTCGTTGATGCGGGCGGTGAGCTCGGAGACGTTGTCGACCGGCGAGTACGCTTCGAAGCCGCAGATCTTGCGGAAGTCGTTGACGGCGTGCGAGGCGTGACCGGCCGATCCACCGACCCCGAGGACGAACAGCCTCCCGCCACATTGCCGCACCTCGGCGAGCCCCGAGGCGCAGCGCTCGACCGATTCCGGGTCGATGGCGCCGAGCACCCGGGTCGACTCGGCGATGAAGCCCTCGCTGAACGTCACGGTGCGCCCTCCTTCCCACTCCGGCGCCGGCCGGATCGCGGGCGGCTCGGCCTCCAGCCAAGCACACAGCCCGGCCCCGCGGGTGTTCCGACCGACGGAGGAGCAGGTCGGACGTGTCGCCGCCCCCGGGGGAGTTGTTACTATACAGATAGGAGAAATCCTTCTGGTGGGTGATCCCGACCGAACGGAGTCCGTGGGCCCGATGGCAGTGACCGACCTCAACCTCGACAAATACACGCTCGGCTGGAGCGACGTCGAGGACTACGTGTTCAAGCCCCGCAAGGGGCTCAACGAAGAGATCATCCGCGAGATGTCGCGCCTAAAAAGGGAACCGGAGTGGATGCTCGAGTTCCGGCTGAAAAGCTACTCGCGCTTCCTCGCCAAGCCGATGATGCCCTGGTTCGCCGACAAGATGCCGGACCTCGACTTCGACGACATCTACTACTACATCAAGCCGATCGAAACCCAGGTCGACGCCTGGGAGCAGCTGCCGGAATCGGTGAAGAGCACCTACGAAAAGCTCGGCATCCCCGAGGCGGAGCGCAAGTACCTCGCCGGCGTGACGGCCCAGTACGAGTCAGAGGTCGTCTACCACCGCAACCGCGACGACCTCGCCGGCATGGGCGTGCTCTTTTGCGACATGGACACGGCGGTGCGCGAGTACCCGGACATCGTGCGCCGGTACTTCGGCAAGATCATCCCGCCGAACGACAACAAGTTCGCGGCGCTCAACTCGGCGGTGTGGTCGGGAGGCTCGTTCATCTACGTGCCGCCCGGTGTCGCGGTCGACATGCCGCTCCAGGCGTACTTCCGCATCAACGCCGAGAACATGGGCCAGTTCGAGCGGACGCTCATCATCGCCGACGAGGGTTCGCAGGTGCACTACGTCGAGGGGTGTTCCGCCCCCGTGTACTCGACCGACTCGCTGCACTCGGCCGTCGTCGAGCTCGTCGCCCTGCCCGGCAGCCGGATCACGTACACGACGATCCAGAACTGGTCGTCGAACGTCTACAACCTCGTGACGAAGCGGGCCCGGGCCGAAGCCGAGGCGCACGTCGAGTGGATCGACGGCAACATCGGCTCGCGCCTCACGATGAAGTACCCGTCGGTGTACCTCATGGGCCCGAAGGCCTCGGGTGAGGTCCTCTCGGTCGCCTACGCGGGCTCGGGCCAGATTCAGGACACGGGGGCGAAGATGTTCCACTGCGCCCCCGAGACGACCTCGACGATCATCTCGAAGTCGATCTCGAAAGACGGCGGCTCGACCACGTACCGGGGCAAGGTCCACGTCGATCCCGGCGCGACCCATGCCAAGTCGTTCGTGCGCTGCGACGCGCTCATCCTCGACGAGGACTCCGTCTCGGAGACGCGGCCGTACATGGAAGTCGGCGAGCGCGACGCCGAGATCGGTCACGAGGCGACGGTCTCCAAGGTCGGGGACGACCAGCTCTTCTACCTGATGAGCCGCGGGCTCTCCGAGGGTCAGGCGACCGGCATGATCGTCAACGGCTTCATCGAGCCGATCACCCGGACGCTCCCCATGGAGTACGCCGTCGAGTGGAGCCGGCTCATCGAACTGCAGATGGAGGGCTCGGTCGGCTGACCGCGTCATCCGACGCGGGGCAGGTCGGGTCAATATCCTTGGGACGGCGAGGTCGGTCGCGGGAGGTCGGGCGCGCGTGGCGATGCGAGAGGACTGCAAGCACTTCCAATCGAGGACCTACCCCTCCGGCGAGGTGGCTCGTTTCTGTGTCCTCGACCTCGCGCCCGAGGCCCCGTGGCGGTGCCCCGAGAACTGCCCCTCGTACGAACGGCGGCTCGCCGACGCCACCTGGACGCACGGATCGCTCGTCGCCCCGCCGGTCGAGTCGGAACCGGAAGAGCCCGTCGCCGACGTGACCGAACTGCTCGCCTCGGCCGAGGAGATCGTCGAGGCGGCCGCCCCCGAGGAGCTCACCGAGGTCGAAGCCGCCGAGGACCGCGCAGAACGCCGGGCGCAGGGCTCGGTGGTGAAGCGGGCGCGGCGCCGGATCGGACGCCGGGGCAAGCCGACCGCCGGCGACGAGGGCGACCGGCTCTGAGCGAACACCGCTTCTCCCCGGAACTCGCCCGTTCGATCGCGGGGCCAGACTGGCTCCGTCGCCTCCGGTCGCAGGCCGCGGCGCGATTCGACGCCGGGGCCGTGCCGACCGAGGCCGATGAGGACTGGCGCTACGGACGGATCGACGCGCTCGACCTCGGTGTCTACGAACCCGTCGCCGAACCGGGCGGCGACCCGCCCGACTTGGCCGGTGGGCCCGCGGGCCTGCTCTCCGGGCTCGGTGCGCCCGCCGCGCTCGTGCGGACGCGGGACGGCTTCGTCGTCTCGTCCGCCCTCGGTGCTCCGGCCGCGTCGACGGGCCTGTCCGTCACGTCGGCGCGCGCCCTTACCGCCCCGCCTGCCGGTTTCGGGTCGGTCGTCGCCCTCTCACAGGACGCCTTCACCGTCCTCGCCGAGGCCTTTGGGGCCGACGCGGTCGTCGTCACCGTCGCGGCGGGGGTGCACGTCGCCGGCCCGATCGTCGTCGTCCACGAGCTCGATCGCCGGGCGGGGCCGGCGGCGGTCTTCCCCCGGACCTTCGTCGAGCTCGGTGAGGGGGCGGTCGCGATCGTCGTCGAGCACCTCGTCTCGGCGACCGGCGAGGCGCTCGTTTGTCCCGTCACCGAGCTCGAGGTGGGTCGCGACGCCCGGCTCGCCTACCACTCGATCCAGGAACTCGATCGGTCCGCCTGGCAACTCGGCTACGTGGCGAGCCGCGTCGACCGCGGCGGCTCCCTGCGCTCTTTCGCGGCCTCCTTCGGTGGGGACTACGCACGGCTGTGCACCCACTCGTCGCTCGTCGGAGAGGCGGCGACGAGCGAACTGCTCGCCGCCTACTTCGGCGACGGCACCCAGGTCCAGGACATGAGGACCTTCCAGGAACACGCCGCCCCCCGGACGAAGTCCGTGCTGATCTTCAAGGGGGCGGTCGACGACGCGGCGCGCTCGGTGTACAGCGGTCTCATCCACATCCACAAAGGGGCGCGCAAGTCCGACGCCGGGCAGACGAACCGCAACCTCGTGCTCTCCGACTCGGCCCACGCCGATTCCGTGCCGAATCTCAACATCGAGGAGAACGACGTGCGGTGCAGCCACGCCTCGGCGGTCGGACCCATCGACCGGGCCCAGCGCTTCTACGTGGAGTCCCGCGGCGTGCCGCCGAGCGTCGCCGAGCGGCTGATCCTGCTCGGGTTCTTCGACGACCTGCTGGCCCGGGCCCCGGAGCCGGGGGTCGCGGCGTACCTGCGCGGCGTCGTCGCCGGGCGTCTCGTCCGGTCGGCGCGAGCAACGGCGCGGGAGGGCGGAGCGAGGTGAGCGGCACCGACGCGAAGCTCGTGCGTCTCTGCGCCCCGGAGGACCTGGCGGTCGGCGCGGCGCGCCGGTTCGCCGTCGACGGCGTCGAGATCTGCCTCGTCCGGTGCGACGACGGGTACCACGCCGTCGCCGACACCTGCAGCCACGAGGACTACTCGCTTGCCGAGGGCGAGGTCGACGCCGCGAACGCGGAGATCGAGTGCTGGAGGCACGGCAGCCTGTTCTCGCTGGTGAACGGCGAGCCACTGACGCTGCCGGCGACGCGCCCCGTCGAGGTCTACGAAGTGGTCGTCGGGGCCGACGACGTGTCGGTGGTGCTTCCGTGACGGCGCTGCGCGCGGCAGAGGCGGCCCGATGACGACCCTCGTCGTCGGGGGACTGTCCGTCGCGGTCGGCGGGACCGAGATCCTGCGCGGCATCGACCTCGAGATCCGCAGCGGCGAGGTCCACGCGGTGATGGGCCCGAACGGGGCGGGCAAGAGCACGCTCGGCCACGCCCTGATGGGCCATCCCGACTTCACCGTCACCGGCGGATCGATCACGCTGGACGGGACCGACCTGCTCGCCCTGGCCACCTGGGAGCGTGCCGCGCGCGGCCTGTTTTTCGCGCCGCAGTACCCCGTGGAGCTCCCCGGCGTCCGGCCCCTCGACGTCCTCGTCGAGGCGCTCGCCGCGCGCCGCGGCGGGTCGGATCCCGACCGCGCCGCCCTCGCGGCGCGTACCACGGCGGAGGCGGCCGAGATCGGGCTGGCGGCGGAGTTTCTCGCGCGCCCGCTCAACGTCGACGCCTCCGGCGGGGAGAAGAAGCGGCTCGAGACCCTCCAGCTCGCCGTGCTCGAACCGGCGATCGCCATCCTCGACGAGCTCGACTCGGGTCTCGACGTCGACGCACTGCGGGACGTCGCCCGCCGCGTCGAGCGGGCCGTCCGGCCGGGGTCCGGCGGGCCGGCGGGCCGGGAGCCCCTCGGCGTCCTGGCGATCACGCACTACAGCCGGCTGCTCGAAGAGCTCCACCCCGACCGGGTGCACGTCCTTTTCGACGGGCGCATCGTCGAGTCCGGCGGTCCCGAGCTCGCCGACGAGCTGGAGCGGACCGGTTATCAGCGCTACGGCGAGGATTCCGGGCACTAGCACCCCTCCCGTCGGCGACCCGCCCCTACCATGGCCGACATGGCCGAGCCGCGGGCGATCGCGCGCGTCACGAAAGTCGTGCGCGCTTCGGTCCGCGGCCTGCTCGACCAGTCCCAGCCGTTCGGGCGGCTCGCCCTCCTCCACACCGTGCAGGCCGCGGGCGCGACCTGCGTCGCCGTGTCGCTTGCCGGGTCGCTCTTCTTCTCGATCTCCGCCGACGCCGCCGAGGGCAAGGTGCTGCTGTACCTGCTGCTGACGATCGCGCCCTTCGCTCTCGTTGGCCCGGCGCTCAGCCCGCTTCTCGATCGCGGCCGTGAGGCGCGCCGGACGAGCGCCGCGATCGCGAATCTCGGCTCGGCGGTGCTCTGCCTGTTCATGGCCCGCGACGTCCACGGATTGCTGTTGTTCCCCGAAGCCTTCGGCGTGCTCGTCCTCGGCAAGCTCTACATCGTCGCCCGCGCCGCCCTCGTCCCGGAGATGGCCGCCGCGGGAGACGACCTCGCGAGCGCGAACGCCAAGCTCGCCGTGCTCGCTTCGCTTGCCGGTTTCGCGATGGCGCCGCTCGCCGTCGGCTTTCTGAAGATCGGCCCGCAGTGGGCGCTCTGCCTCGGCGCGCTGGTGTTCGTCGCCGGGACGGCGGCGTCGTTGCGCCTGCCGCGGCCGTCACACCTCGTCGCCGTCGCTGCGCCGCCGCCCCGCGTCGCCGAGCCCCGCGTCGAAAAGCCCCGTGGCAATGAGAAGGAGGGCGTCACCCCGGCGCGCTACCGGGAGGTCCGTCGCGACCGGCGCGTCCTCGGCCTGCCGCTCTATCCGCCGGAGGTCCTCGCCGCGATCGGGGCGATGGCGATCGCGCGGGCGACGGTCGGCTTCGTCGAGTTCTTTCTCGCCTTCGCGCTGCGCCGCGAGCACGCCGCGACGTGGTGGTACGGGGTCCTCATCGTGGCGAGCGGGGTCGGCTCGCTGCTCGGCTCCGTCGTCGTGCCGCGGCTGCGGCGCTACCTCACGGAACGCCAGATCATCGTCGGCGCCCTGGCGACGATCGTCGTCGGGGCCGTCGCGACCGCGATCGTCGGTGGGCTGTGGGCCCAGGTGATGCTCACCTTCGTCGTCGGTGTCGGGCCGACGAGCGCGAAGCCCGCGCTCGACTCGATCGTGCAGCGCAACGTCCCGCCGGCCTTGCTCGGGAGGGCGTTCGGCCGCCTGGAGACCCGGTTGCAGCTCACCTGGGTCATCGCGGCGGTGCTCGGGGTCGTCATCCCCTTCCCCTTGAAGCTCGGCGACGTCGTTATCGCGCTCGCCTGCACGGCCGCCTGCATCTCGTACGGGACGTTCGGCGGCACGTTGCGTCGGCAGGCGGCGCGTCTCGCGCTGTCGGGACCGACGGAGACCGCCTGATGGCGGCCCCAGCGGTCCAGGCCGCCGCGGTCCTCGCGCCCGGCAGGGGCGGGAACGCCGGGGTGGGCGCGTGACCGGCTCGGTGGGAAGGCCGCACGAGCTCGAGGCGATCGAGCTCCTCGCCTCCCTCGTCGGCCCGGGCCCCGAGGGGGAGGTCTGGATCGGCGACGACGCCGCGGTGCTCGGGCCCGCGTCCGCGCCGGTGCTCTTCGCGACCGACCTCGCCGCGGAGGGCGTGCACTTCGACCGGCGGCACGGGACGCTCGCCGATCTGGGGTGGCGGGTCCTCGTCCAGAACCTGAGCGACATCGCGGCGATGGGCGGTCGGCCGAGGGCCGCCGTCGTCGCCGTCGCGGGAGCCGGGTTCGACGAGCTCGGCCTGATCTACGAAGGGCTCCTCGAGGCGTCGCGACGCTTCGGCTGCCCGGTCGTCGGGGGAGACCTCTCCGACGCGACGGCCCTCAACATCTCCGTGGCGATCCTCGGCGCCTCCGCCGGCACCGCGCCCGTGCTGCGAAGCGGGGCCGGGCCGGGAGAGACGGTCTTTGTCACCGGTCCGCTCGGCGCCGCCTCGGCGGGGCTGCGCGAGCTGCGCGCCGATCCGGGCGCCCGGTCGGCGTGCACCGCGGCGTTTCTCCGGCCGGTTCCCCGGCTCGGCGAGGGGGTGGCGGCCGCCCTGGGCGGGGCGCGGGCGATGATCGACGTCTCGGACGGCTTCGGGATCGACCTGCGCCGGCTCGCCGAGGCCTCCGGCGTCGGCGTGGTACTCGACGAGCTGCCTGTCGCCCCCGGTGCGACGCCCGACGAGGCGCTCGGCGGTGGGGAGGACTACGAACTCGTCTTCACGGCCCCCGACCCCGGCGCGGTCGCGGCGCGTTTCGCCGAATCCGGCCTGCGGGCGCCGGTCCCGGTCGGCACGACGACGGCGGACGTGGCGGAGTTCCTCTTGCGGGGGGTGCCGTTGGCCTCGACCGGCTACGAGCACCGGCTGGGTTGATCGCGGCGGGCGACGTGACGGCGGCGCGTCTCGGCCGCGGTGGAGCTACCCGGCGAGCGTGGGCCGACGGCGACGGGTCGCCTTGACGACGCGCCCGGCGCGGATGCACGAGGTGCAGACGTGGAGCCGCCGCGGCGTGCCGTCGACGAGGACGCGCACCCGCTGGATGTTCGGGTCCCACCGGCGCTTCGTCCGGCGGTGGGAGTGGGAGACGTTCATCCCGAAGCTCGGCGACTTCCCGCAGACCTCACATACCGCAGCCACGACGACGACCCACCTTGCACTCGGTTTCGGACTCGGTTCCGGGTGCGAGACCGCGCCAAACAGCGTGAACAAGCCCGGGGACCAGCGGGTGAGGTTACCATCCTCGCCCATGAGGTCGCACGCGGGCTCCGGCGCGCGCGTCGGCGGTCGATGAGCCGACGCTCCACGCCAGCAGGCCGCGCCGACGCCGCGAGGGCGGTCCCCGCGGCGGCGCACGCGCTCGGGGCGTCCGAGCTCGTCGCCACGATGCTCGTCTACCGGGACGCGCTGAAAGCCCATCAGGCGACGCTCAACCGGCTCAACGTCTACCCCGTCCCCGACGGCGACACCGGGACCAACATGCTGCTCACGATGGACGCCGTCTGCCGCGAGCTCGCCGAGCGCCCGACGGGCAACGGGGCGCGCGGCGCCGGGGACGACATGGCCGGGGTGTGCGCCGCGATCGCCCACGGCTCGTTGATGGGGGCGCGGGGCAACTCCGGCGTCATTCTCTGCCAGGTGCTGCGCGGGATCGCGACGACGTGCGAGCCGCTCAGCTCAGCCGGCGGGGGTGAGCTCGCCGCGGCGTTCGACGCGGGGAGCCGCGCGGCGCGTGAGGCCGTCCTGCGCCCGGTCGAGGGGACCATCCTCACCGTGGCCGCCGCCGCGGCCGGGGCTGCCCGGGCGGCCGTCGACGCCGCCGCGGCGCTCGTCGGGGTGCTCGACGCGGCGCGCACGGCCGCCGTCGAGGCGTCGTTCGCGACACCGACTCTGCTTGCCGTCCTCGCCGAGGCGGGCGTCGTCGACGCCGGCGGCGCCGGGCTCGTCCTTTTCTACGACGCCTTGCTGAACGTGGCGGACTCCCGCCCGATGCCCGAGGATCTCGAGCTCCCCGAGGACGTCGCCCGGCTCGTCGCCGGGACGTCGGCCCCGGCCGCCACCGCGGCGGGCCGCGCCGACGCGCCGTCGCTGCGCTACGAGGTGATGTACTTCCTCGCGGCCCCGGACGAGCTCATCCCGCCTTTCAAGGAGGTCTGGGCCGGCATCGGCGACTCGATCGTCATCGTCGGGGGCGACGGGGTGTGGAACTGCCACATCCACACCGACGACGTCGGTGCGGCGATCGAGGCGGCCCTCGACGCCGGGCGTCCGCGCGAGATCCGCGTCACCGACCTCGTCGAGCAGGTCGAGGAGGAACGCTGGGTGCGCGAGGCCGCCAGCCACCCGGTCGCGCCGCCCCCCCGCAGCGACAACGTCCCGGTGACCGCGGTCGTCGCCGTCGGGACCGGCGACGGGATTCACCGCATCTTCTACTCGCTCGGCGCGAGCTCGCTCGTCGCCGGCGGCCAGTCGATGAACCCCTCGACCCAGGACATCCTCGACGCCGTCGAGGCGACGCCGTCCGAGGAGGTCGTCGTCCTGCCGAACAACTCGAACATCTTCCCCGTCGCCCGGCAGGCGGCGGAGATCGCCTCGAAGAAGGTCTTCGTCGTGCCGACACCCGGGGTCCAGGAGGGATTCGCCGCCCTGCTCGAGTACGACCCGTCATCGCCGGGCGCGGATAACGCGCGCCTGATGGAGGAGGCGGCCCGCCGGATCGTCGCCGGCGAGGTTACCCGTGCCGTGCGGCGGACGACCTGCGCGGCGGGCGACGTCGCCGTCGGCGACTACATCGGGCTGTCGCGGTCCGGGATCGAGTCCGTCGGCAAGGGCCTCGCCGACGCGACGATCGGGCTGCTCGCCGCGCTGCTCGTTCCGGGCCACGAGATCGTCACCCTCGTCCAGGGCGAGGGGTCGACGACCGCCGAGACGCGGGCCGTGACCGAATGGCTCTCCGCCGTGCACCCGGAGGTCACCGTCGAGCTCCACCACGGCGGACAACCCCTCTACCCGTACCTCGTATCGATCGAGTGAGCCCGACGCCGTCCGGCCGCAAGCTCGGACAGCTCGAGAGGCTCCCCGTCTCCGAGCTGCGGGGGGTCGGGAACCGCAAGCGGGCGGCGCTCGAGTCGATGGGGATCTCCTCGGTCCTCGACCTGCTCACCCACTACCCGCGGCGCTACGCCGACCGGACGAACGCCGTCTCGGTCGCCGAACTCGTGCCCGGCGACGTCGGGGTCGTCTCGGCGACGGTACGGCGGGTGTCGGCCCGGCGCCTGCGGGGCCGGCGCAGCATCGTCGAGGCCCAAGTCGACGATGGCACCGGCGAGCTGCGGGTGACGTTTTTCAACCAGCCCTGGCGCACGAAGCAGCTGACCGAGGGCCGTGAGGTGGCGCTGTTCGGCAGGGTCGACCGCTACCGGTCGGCCCTCCAGATGGCGAACCCGGTCGTCGAGGTCATCGGGTCGGCCGAGGCCCGCCAGACCCGCCGGATCGTGCCGATCTACCCCCAGTCCGGGAGGGCGGGGATCTCCTCGATCGAGCTCGCCCGGTACGTGACGGAGGCGCTCGAACGGGCGGGCGAGTTCGCCGACCCGCTCGACGCGTCCCGGCGGGCCGCGGCCGGGCTGATGAGCCGCACCGCGGCGTTCCGCGCCGTCCACGAGCCCGAGTCGATGGAGGAGACCGTTCTCGCCAGGCGCCGGCTCGCCTTCGACGAGTTGTTCCGGATCCAGGTCGCCCTCGTCATGCGCAAGCGCGCCGCGGCGGCGAACGCCCGCGGCATCGCCCACGACGTCGAGGCGACCCGGTGGGGGGTCCGCCTCGTCGAGGGCTTCCTCGCCGCCGTCCCGTTCGAGCTCACGACGGCGCAGTCCCGCGTGATCGGCGAGATCCGCGGCGACCTCGCCTCGCCGGAGCCGATGCACCGGCTGCTGCAGGGCGATGTCGGGGCGGGCAAGACGGTCGTCGCCCTGGCGACGTTGCTCTACGCGGTCCAGGGCGGCTTCCAGGGCGCCTTCATGGTCCCGACCGAGGTCCTCGCCGAGCAGCACCACCTCGCCGCCCGGGCGCTGCTCGCCGGGCTCGAGGTGCCCGACGGCCGTCGCCTCGGCGGGACCCGTCCCGTGGCGGTCGAACTGCTCACGAGCCGGACGCCCGCCGCGGCGCGCGCCCGGCTCCTCGACGAGCTCGCCGCCGGATCGGTCGACATCCTGATCGGGACGCACGCCCTCATCACCGAGGAGGTCGGGTTCTCGTCGCTGGGGGCGGTCGTCATCGACGAGCAGCATCGCTTCGGGGTCGACCAGCGCGCCGCGCTGCGCGAGAAGGGCTCGGCCGCGGGTGCCCTCGGCCACGACCCGGATCTTCTCGTCATGACGGCGACGCCGATCCCGCGCACCGCGGCGATGACCGTCTACGGCGACCTCGACTACAGCGTGTTGGACGAGCTCCCGCCGGGGCGCTCGCCGGTCACGACTCGCTGGGCCGCCGACGACGGGGCCGAGGCCGAGGCGTGGGGGCGGGTGCGCGCCGAGGTGGCCGCCGGCCACCAGGCCTTCGTCGTCTGCCCGCTCATCGCTGCCGACGCGGTCGACGACGACGGACTCGCGCTTGTCGCCGCCGACGACCGCGACGCCGAGTACGACGACGGGCGGCTTTTCGACACCGAGAGCCTGGAGGCCGAGCGCCGCCCGCCGCGGGCCGCGGTCGACGAGTATGCCCGCCTTGCCGCGGGCGAGCTGCGGGGACTGCGCGTCGGACTTCTGCACGGGCAGCTCCGGCCGAAGGACAAAGAGGACGTGATGGTGGCGTTCCGCCAAGGGCAACTCGACGTGCTCGTCGCGACGACCGTCGTCGAGGTCGGCGTCGACGTGCCGGCGGCGACGGTGATGGTCGTCGAGGACGCCGACCGTTTCGGCATCGCCCAGCTCCACCAGCTGAGGGGGCGGGTCGGCCGGGGGGGCGACCCCGGCTGGTGCTACCTCGTTGCCCGGGACGCGACGGCCGAGGCCGGCCAGCGCCTCGGGGCCCTCGTCGAGTCGAATGACGGGTTCTACCTCGCCGGGATCGACCTCGAGCTGCGCGGCGAAGGCACCGTGCTCGGCGCCCGCCAGAAGGGCCGCAGCGACCTGAAGCTCGCCTCGCTGGCGGGCGACCGGGACCTCGTCGACCTGGCCCGGGAGACGGCGACGTTCGTCGTCGCCGCCGACCCGGCGCTCGAGGGGAACCCGCTCCTCGCCGACGAGCTGCGGATCTTCGTCGGCGACGACGAGGCGGAGTACCTGCTGCGCAGCTGACGGGTCGGCGGGGCGGCGCGCCCGGGACGGCGTTACGGTGCAGCGATGCGCGTGATCGGCGGGACCGCCCGGGGCCGGAAGCTGCGCGCCCCCCGGAGCGCCGTGGTCCGTCCGACGGCGGACCGGGTCCGGGAAGCGATCTTCGACGTCCTCGCCCACCTTGCGCTCGTCGAGGACGCCACCGTCGCCGACGTCTTCGCCGGGTCGGGAGCGCTCGGCATCGAGGCGCTCTCGCGGGGCGCGGCCGCGGCGACCTTCGTCGAGACCGACCGCGACGCCGTCGCCGCGATCAACTGGAACCTCGAGATGACGGGGCTGTCGTCGGCGGCGACACGTATCGTGCGCGCCGACGCGTTCGCGTGGTGCGCGACCGCCGCGGAGACCTTTGACCTCGCGTTCGTCGACCCGCCCTACGCCTTCGACGGCTGGCGCGAGCTCCTCGAGCGGCTCCCGGCCCGCGCGGCCGTGCTGGAGTCCGCGCACGAGATCGAGCTCACCGGCAGATTCGTCCTCCACCGGGTCTACCGCTACGGCGGTACGCTCGTCACCGTGGCCGTGACCTCTCCCGTGGTGCCCTCGGCTGCCCGGACGGCCGAGCCCCGATGACCAAGGCGCTCTTCCCGGGCTCGTTCGACCCGATCCACAACGGGCACCTCGAGGTCGTCGAGCGCGCGTCGCGCCTTTTCGACGTCGTCGTCGTGGCGG
>Ga0181539_1000560_pt1 | contig 44619 bp, 41 predicted proteins | sample PEATcosm2014_Bin_46_FD_119767 | JGI IMG/M metagenome (GOLD analysis project Ga0181539, IMG submission 119767) | Peatland microbial communities from MTU Mesocosm Facility, Houghton, MI, USA - PEATcosm2014_Bin23_60_metaG | ecosystem: Environmental > Terrestrial > Soil > Wetlands > Peat | place... | reverse complement strand
GACCGGACGAGATGGCGGCGAGCCTGCAACGGTTCGGGCTGGAGCGCGATCGCATGCGCGCCGCGCTCGCCGACGAGGCGGGGATCAACGCGACCGATCTCGACGCGCTCGAGCACCTGGAGGCGGACGGGCCGCTCACGCAGCGTCAGCTGGCCGAGCGCTTGTCGCTCACCTCGGGGGCGATCACGATGCTCGTCGACCGGCTCGAGGCGTCGGGTTGGGTGCGCCGCCTGCCGCACCCGAGCGACCGTCGCTCGACACTCGTCGAGCTGTCACGGCAGGCGCTCGCGCGCACGCCGGCGGGGCTCGTCGCCTATCACGCCCGGATCAAGGCGATCGCCGCCAAGGTCGGTGCCGGACACCGGGCCGCGGTCCGCGACTTCCTGCAGGAAGCCGGCGAGGCCGCGTCGCACGCCGCCGGCGAGCTGCGCCGGTAGGACGCGCGTTTCGCCACCGGTCACCGGCGGCGCAGACGCCGACCCCGGCCGCGTTCAGGTCGTGAGGAGCCGGCGCACCACGTAGGGGAGGATGCCGCCGTGGCGGTAGTAGTCGTCCTCGGTCGGCGTGTCGATCCGGACGACGGCCTCGAAGACTTTGTCGTCCGCGTGGACGGTGACGCGTTTGCCGATGAGGCCGCCGGGTGTCGTTCCCGCCAACCCGACGACGTCGAAGACCTCGGTGCCCGTGAGTCCGATCGACTCGGCGTTCTCACCGGGGAGGTACTCGAGGGGTACGACGCCCATGCCGATGAGATTCGAACGGTGGATCCGCTCGTAGCTCTCGACGAGGACGGCGCGCACGCCGAGGAGGGCGACGCCCTTCGCCGCCCAGTCCCGGGACGACCCCGATCCGTACTCCCTGCCCGCCAGCACGAGGAGCGGCACGCCGTCGGCGCGGTAGAGCTGGGCGACGTCGTAGATCGAGCCGGGGCCGCCATCGGGGAGGTGGACGGTGACGCTTCCCTCCATCCCGCCCGCCAGCGCGTTGCGGATGCGGGTGTTGGCGAACGTGCCCCGGATCATCACCTCGTGGTTGCCGCGCCGGGTCCCGTAGGAGTTGAACTCGGCGGGTGCGACGCCGTTGGCGACGAGCCACCGTCCGGCCGGGCTCGTCGGTCTGATCGAACCGGCCGGCGAGATGTGGTCGGTCGTCACGCTGTCGCCCAGGACCGCGAGGACGCGGGCCCCGGCGATGTCGGTGACCGGCCCGGGGTCGCGGGGCATCGCCTCCACGAACGGCGGTCTGCGGACGTACGTCGACGTTTCGTCCCAGGCGAAGCGTTCACCGCTCGCGACCTCGAGCGACCGCCAGTTCTCGTCGCCGGCGAAGACGTCGGCGTAGGCGGTCGTGAACATCCGGGACTCGAGGGCCTCCTCGACGACGGCCGCCACCTCGTCCGGTGCCGGCCACAGGTCGCGCAGGTACACGGGCGTGCCGTCGGGTGCGGAGCCGACGGGCTCGTGGTACCAGTCGATGTCCATCGTCCCGGCGAGGGCGTAGGCGACGACGAGCGGGGGCGACGCCAGGTAGTTCATCCGCACCTCGGGGTGGATGCGGCCTTCGAAATTACGGTTGCCCGAGAGCACGGCGACGCAGGCGAGGTCGCCGTCGTCGATCGCCGCTGAGACCTCGGTCGCCAACGGGCCCGAGTTGCCGATGCACGTCGTGCAGCCGAAGCCGACGATCCCGAAACCGAGCTTCTCGAGATACGGCGTGAGCCCGGCGCGGTCGAAGTAGTCGGCGACGACCCGTGAGCCCGGGGCGAGCGAGGTCTTCACCCACGGCTTCGTCGTGAGCCCCAGTTCGACGGCGCGTTTCGCGAGCAGCCCCGCGGCGATCATGACCTGGGGGTTCGAGGTGTTCGTGCAGCTCGTGACGGCGGCGATGACGACGCTGCCGTCGGTGAGCTCGAAAGACGACCCGTCGGCGAGCACGGCCGGGACGCGGCGGTCCCCGGGGCCGCCGGGTCGTGTTGTCGTCCGCGAGGCGGCGAGCGAGGAGCGGAAGCTCTCCTTGGCGCGGTCGAGGGGCACGCGGTCCTGGGGCCGCGCCGGACCGGCGAGGCTCGGGACCACTGTCGAAAGGTCGAGCGTGATGGTCTCGGCGTAGGCGGCCTCGTGTGCCGGGTCGTGCCAGAGCCCCTGTTGCTTCGCGTAGGCCTCGACGAGGCGCACGAGAGACTCGGGGCGCCCGGTGAAGCGCAGGTAGCGGAGCGTCTCGGCGTCGATCGGGAAGATCGTCACCGTGGAGCCGTACTCGGGCGACATGTTCCCGATCGTCGCCCGGTTCTCGAGGGGCACGTTGGCGATCCCGTCGCCGTAGCACTCGACGAACTTGCCGACGACGCCGTGGTCGCGCAGCAGCTCGGCGATCGTGAGGACGAGGTCCGTCGCCGTCGCCCCCTCGGTGAGCGCGCCCTCGAGGCGGAGCCCGACGACTTTCGGGACGAGCATCGAGACCGGCTGGCCGAGCATCGCGGCCTCCGCCTCGATCCCGCCGACACCCCAGCCGACGACCCCGAGGCCGTTCACCATCGTCGTGTGGGAGTCGGTCCCGACGAGCGTGTCGGGATAGGCGGCTCCGGTCGAGTCGGCGAAGACGACCTTGCTGAGGAGCTCGAGGTTCACCTGGTGGCAGATGCCGGTGTCGGGCGGCACGACGCGCAGGCCGGAGAACGCCTGTTGGCCCCAGCGCAGGAAGCGGTAACGCTCGCCGTTGCGGGCGAACTCGAGGTGCGCGTTTATCACCGCCGCGTCGGGCCGCCGGGCCACGTCGACGATGACCGAGTGGTCGATGACGAGGTCGACCGGTATGTGTGGGTTGACCGATCCGGAGTCGCCGCCGAGAGCGCCGACGGCTTCACGCAGCGCCGCGAGGTCGACGATGCAGGGCACGCCGGTGAAGTCCTGCAGCAGGATCCGCGCCGGGGAGAAGGCGATCTCGTGCTCGGCCCCACCTTGCGCGGCGGTGGCGAAGGCGGAGATGTCGTCGGCGGTGACCGCCTTGTCGTCCTCGTGACGCAAGAGGTTCTCGAGGAGCACCTTCAGCGAGTACGGGAGGCGTTCGACGCCGAAGTCACCCGGAAGGGCGTCGAGCCGTTCGATCCTGTAGTCGATACCGCCGACGGCGAGGCGACCGTTCGTTCCGAACGAGTTCAGCCCCATGGCAACCTCCGTTTCTCGCCATGCTCCGAGCCCGACGCTAACGGGAAAGGGCGGACCCGGCCTCCTCGGGGTCGGTGGTCACGCGGGCGGCTTGCGGGTGGACGCGGTCGCGCAACCGGCGCAGGAGCGCGACGAGCGTCTCGGAGTCCGATTCGTCGAAGACCCCGGTGGTCAGCGTCTCGATATCTCGCTCGAGGTGGAGGAGGACCTCGGCGATGCGCGCCCGCCCGGGCGGGGTGAGCGTCGCGTACGCGCCCCGCCGGTCGCTGGAGCACGCCTCCCGGCAGACGAAGCCGGCCGCAGCGAGGCGGTCGATCGCGCGGGTGAGCCCACCGGGCGTGAGGCCGGTCTGCGCGGCGAGGTCGGTCATCCGGAGTCGGGCGCCGGGGGAGCGCACGAGGCGTAGGAGGACCTCGAAGGCCAGTCCACCGACGGAGAGCTCGGACTCGATTCTTGGGGCCAGCGCCCGGCGCAGACCGGCCGCGGTCTCGAAGACGATCCCGACGAGGGTGACGCCGGGTGCCTCCTCGGGTCCGGCTCCGGCGGGTACCCCGCTGACGTGCTCGTTCGCGGTACCGGTGCTGCTCGCTGTCGATCCGGTCTCCTCGGCCACGACACCAGCTTACCCGATTTCGCGAAAAGTGTTTGCTTTGACAACAGTTGTTGATACAATAAGTGTCAGAGCAAGGATCTGACGTTCAAGGGCAGTTCAACAAGGAGGAGAGCCACGATGGCGACGGCACCTGCAGAGCTGACGAGGGTGGTGAACGGCGAGATGGTCCCCGCCCCGGGCACATACACGCTCGACAAGGCGCACACCGTCGTGGCGTTCGTCGCCCGTCACCTCATGGTGACGAAGGTGCGCGGCACGTTCGGCGAGTTCGAGGGCACGGTCGTCGTCGCCGAGGACCCGACGCGGTCGAGCGTCGAGGCCACGATCCGGACCGACAGCGTGTCGACCGGCGAGTCCCAGCGCGACACGCACCTGAGCTCGGGCGACTTCCTCGAGCAGGACCGGTACCCGACGATGCGGTTCGCCAGCCGATCCGTGCGACCGGTCGGGGACGGGAGATGGCAGGTCAACGGTGACCTGACGATCAAGGACGTGACCCTGCCCGTGGTGCTCGACCTCGAGTTCAACGGCGCGATCACCGACCCGTGGGGTGGCGTGCGGCTCGGGTTCTCCGCCGCGACCGAGATCGACCGGACCGACTACGGCGTCTCGTGGAACACCGCCCTCGACGGCGGCGGGGTCGTCGTCGGCAACCGGGTGAAGATCGAGATCGAAGCGGAAGCGGTTCGCGCGAGCTAACTTCCCCCGACTCGCGCGCCGGCGCCGGGTTCGCTCCGCGACCCGGTGCCGTGGCGCGTCTGGAGCCGGAGCGTTGCGGTCTCGCACAACGCCTGCTCGAATGCTCGGGTGGCCACGGGGCGCGTTGACGGCGCGGCGGCGATCCTCGACGAGGCGTGCGTCGTGCTCGGTGGGAGAACGGTGCTCGGACCGGTGTCGCTCGAGATCGCCCGTGGCGAGCACTGGGCCCTCCTCGGCCCGAACGGGGCCGGCAAGACGACGCTGCTCGCGTTGCTCGGCGCGGAGCGCCATCCGACGTCGGGACGCGTCGAGATCCTCGGCGAGCGGCTCGGCCACGTCGACCTGCGGGTGTTGCGGCAACGGATCGGCGCGGTCGGTCATCGCGTCGCCGAGCGCCTGCCGCCATCGGCGACGGCGCTCGAGGTCGTTCTCACCGGGGAAGAGGGCTTGCTCGCGCCCTGGTGGGGACGGTTCGACGACGCCGAGCGCCGCGCGGCGATGGCGATGCTCGGACGGGTCGGCTGCGGAACGCTCGCCGACCAGCCCTTCGGCCAGTGTTCGCAAGGGGAGCGCCAGCGTGTGCTCATCGCGCGATCGCTTCTCGGGCGGCACGAGCTGCTGCTCCTCGACGAGCCGGCGCTCGGGGTCGACCTGCCGGGTCGCGAGGCGCTCATCGGTGTCCTCGACGAGCTCGCGGTCCCGGGCGGGCCGACGACGGTCCACGTCGCGCACACCCTCGAGGAACTGTCCGGCATGACCAGCCACGCGATGCTCATCGCCCGCGGCCGGCTCGTCGCGGCGGGGAGCGCGGACGAGGTCCTCGTCGACGAGGCGCTCAGCGAGTGCTTCGGTGCGGCGTTCGTCGTCGAGAGAACGGGAAGGCGCTACAGCGCGCGGGCCGCGGGCACCTGGTAGCGACAGGCGCCCGAGCGCTCATTCGTCGACGTCCTCGGCGACCTTGCGGCTCCGGGCGATGACGTGGACGTCGATGCCCTGTTCGGCGCCGAAGCGCAGGACCCGGGTGACGACCGATCCCTTCGTGAGCTCCTCGAGGCGCGACCGCCGGCTCGAACCGAGGACGATCAGGGTGATCTGATGGGCGTGCGCGAACTCGACCAGGGCGCGTGCCGGGTCGTCGCGCGTCATCTCGTGCCAGTGCCCGTCGACGTCCTCGGCGACCTTGCGGATCTCGCGCATCGCCGCGACCGACGACGAGCTCTTCGCTCTGTCGGTCCGGACGTGCACGACCTCGAGGCTCGTCTTCAGGCGCTTGGCGATGCGGGCGGCGCGCCTCAAGACGTTCTCGAACTCCGGGGCGTTCGTCGCCGCGACCATGATCCGTTCGTTCGTTTCCCAGACGGGCCCGGGATGGTGATCCGCGAGGAAGTCGAGAAGTTCCTCCTCGGTCTCGTCGGCGACGAAGCGCAGGGCGAGCTCGCGCAGCGCCACGAGGTTCTCGGTCTTGAAGAAGTTGCCGAGCGCGTCGGGCACCTTGTCCGGGGGGTAGATGTTGCCGTGCAGCATGCGCCGGCGCAGCGCCTCCGGCGACGAGTCGATGAGCTCGAGCTGATCGGCCTTGCGCACGACCCAGTCGGGGACGCGCTCGCGCACGTAGACGCCGGTGATCGTCTGGACCGCGTCGGCGATGCTCTCGAGGTGCTGGATGTTCACCGTGGAGACGACGGCGATCCTGGCGTTCAGCAGTTCGATCACGTCCTGCCAGCGCTTCTCATTACGGCCGGAGTTCGGAACGTTCGTGTGGGCGAGCTCGTCGACGAGCGCGATCTCGGGGTGCCGGGCGAGAACGGCGTCGAGATCCATCTCCTCGAAGGTCGCGCCGCGGTACTTGACGCGCTTGCGGGGGACGACCTCGAGCGTGCCGATCTCCGCAGCCGTGTGCGCCCGGCCGTGGGTCTCGACGAACCCGATGACGACGTCGCGGCCCCGCTCGTGGCGGCGGCGGCCCTCGTCGAGCATCGCGATCGTCTTCCCGACGCCGGCCACGGCGCCGAGGTAGATGCGGAACTTCCCCGCCGCGAGGACCGCGTCGGCGATCTCATCGGGGCGTCGGGTTTCCGGGTCGCTCATGTCCCCATTGTCGCCGACGGCCCGGGCTGGCGGGGCTATACCGATGGAGAGCACGCCCGTCGCGACGTGTCGTCGCCCCCGTTCCAGGCGGGTCGCGCGACGTCCCCGGTAGACTGCCGCCGCAACGAATCCGGCGCGGGGCGGCATGAAGAGATTCGAGCAACAACTCGTTCGCGTGCTCGTCGTCCTGGCGGCGATCGCGGCCATCGGGTTCGTCCTCTTGCCGTTCCGCGGGCACGTCGACCGCGAGACGGTCGGCCTCGTCCTCGTCATCCCGGTCTTCGTCGCGGTCGCCGCGGGTGGCTACCTCGCCGGCGTCGTCGCGGTCGCCGCGACGTTCGTGCTCTACGACGTGCTCTTCATCCCCCCCTACGGGTCGTTGACGATCGGTCCCGGCCAGAACCTCGTGCCGCTCGCCGTCTACACGGTCGTCATGCTGGCGGTCGCCCGCATCCTCTCCAATCTGCGGCGCGCCCGCGCCGACGCGCGCCGGCGCGAGTCCGAGACGCGTCGCCTGTCCGAGCTGTCCGAGGTGCTGACGGCGGACCAGCCGCTCCCAGTGCTGCTGTTGGCCCTCGTCGAGTCGGTGTACGCGGCGTTCGGACTGGCGAGCGTCGTGCTCGTCCTGCCGGAGGGCGACGACTTCATCGTCGCGGCGCAGGCCGGGGAGCCGGTTGCGCCGGACGACCTCCGTGCCGTCTTCCCGGTGGCCGGGGAGCCCCGCAGCCTGAGCGGCGTCGCGACCCAGGCGGGGTCGCTCCTCGGGATCCCGCTCGCCGCCGCCGGACGGCCGATCGGCGTGCTCGTCATCTCGGGCACGACGATCGCCGCCGACGAGCTCGGTTCGCTGCGCACCTTCGCCAACCAGGCGGCGCTCGCCGTCGAACGGGCCAGGCTCCGCGAGCAGACCGTCCAGGCCGAGCTGCTGCGACGGGTCGACGGTTGGCGCTCCGCGCTGCTCGGCGCCGTCTCCCACGACCTGCGGACCCCGCTCGCGTCGATGAAGGCGGCGGTTTCCGACCTGCGGCGGGACGACCTCCACCTCAGCAAGCAAGACACCGACGAGCTGCTCGCGCTGATCGAGTCCCAGTCGGACCGGCTCGCCCGCCTCGTCAGCAACCTGCTCGACATGACCCGCATCGAGTTCGGCGAGCTGGAGTTGCGCCGGGAGCCGGCGACGCTCGAGGACCTCCTCGGCGAGGCGCTCGCCGCCTTCGGTACGGCGGGGTGGACCGACCGGGTCGTCGCCTCGTTCCCGGCCGACCTCCCGCGTGTCGACGTCGACCGGTTGCTCGTCTGCCAGATCCTCGCCAACCTCTTAGAGAACGCGGAGCGCTACGCCCCGGAGGGAACGCCGATCTCCGTCGAGGGGCGGATGGTCGACGGCGTGGTCGAGGTCTCGGTCGAGGACCGCGGTCCCGGGGTGCCCGAGGCCGACCGCGACCGGATCTTTCGGATGTTCAACCGGGTCTCGGGCGGCGGACGGGCCGGGATCGGCCTCGCCATCGTCCAGGCGTTCGTCGAGGCGCACGGCCAGTCCGTGCGGGTCGAGCACGCCGACGCCGGCGGTGCCCGGTTCGTCTTCACGCTGCCCGCCGACGCCGGCGGGGTCGCCTAATGGCCCGCGTCCTCGTGGTCGACGACGACGCCTCCCTGCGCAAGGCCCTCCAGATCGGCTTGGCGGCCCGTGGCTACGAGGTGCTCCTGGCGAGGACGGGCGAGGAGGGCATCAACCAGGTGGCGCTCGGCACACCCGACCTCGTCGTGCTCGACCTCGGGCTCACCGACATCGACGGTCTCGAGGTCTGCCGGCGGGTTCGGGCGTTCTCCGGCGTCCCGATCGTCGTGCTGAGCGCGGCGGGATCGGAGTCGCGCAAGGTCGCCGCCCTCGACGAGGGGGCCGACGACTACGTCACGAAACCCTTCTCCATGGCCGAGCTCGAGGCGCGCCTGCGTGCCGCCCTGCGCCACGGCAGCGCGGTCGCGAACGAGCCGTCCGAGATCCGCGTCGACCGGATCGAGCTCGATCTCGCCCGCCGAAGCGCCCGGCTCGACGGCGTCCCGCTCGATCTCACCCCACACGAGTTCTCGTTCCTCAGCTTCCTCGCGCGCAACGCCGGCAAGGTGTGCACGCACCAGATGATCCTGCAGGCCGTCTGGGGGCCCGGTTACGGGGCCGAGACGCGCTACGTCCGCGTTTACGCCCACCGGCTGCGGCGCAAGCTCGGGGACTCAGCGGGCGGCATGCTGCGGAACCACCCGGGGATCGGTTACGAGCTCGTCGGCGATTAGCCGCGCGCCGGGGCGCGGCTCAGTGCGCCAGTTTGGCGAGCGCCTCGTTCAGCCCCAGGACGTTGATGTAGGAGCTGCCGAGGAAGCCGAGCTCCGGGCCGACGACCTGGGAGGCGATGAGCCGGTCCACCCGGGTGACGGTGAGCCCGTTCGCCTTGGCGACGGCGTGGGCCTGGGCGTAGGCGTCGGCGGGGCTGATGTCCGGGTCGACACCGCTCCCGGACCCGGTGACGAGGTCCGCCGTCGGGGTGATGCCCTCGGAGCGCAAAAGGTGGATCCGCGCCTCGGCGATCTTCACGAACTTCTCCGAGCGCGGTCCCCAGTTCGCCGAGGCGGTCGCCGCGGGGTTGTCGGGGTCGTCCCGGCCCTGGAACCACTTCGGCCCGGTCCACTGCTGGCCGACGAGGGTCGAGCCGTTCGCCGTCAGCGAACCGTTCGCCTGGTGGCCGAAGAAGGCCTGGGCGATGCCGGTCTCCACGGCGGGGTAGGCGAGCCCGACGAGCACGAAGAAGACGACCGACACGACGACGGCACGGCGCAGTTGCACGAGCATCAGTAACCACCTGTCGCGGTGAGGATGAGGTCGATGAGCTTGATCCCGATGAAAGGCAGGATCACGCCCCCGACGCCGAAGATCCAGACGTTGCGCCGCAGGATCGCCGCCGCGCTCATCGGGCGGAACCGCACGCCGCGCAGGGCCAACGGGATGAGGGCGACGATGATGAGCGCGTTGAAGATAACGGCGGAGAGCACCGCGCTCGACGCATTGTGCAGGTGCATGATGTTGAGGTCGTTGAGCGCCGGATAGGTCGCGACGAAAAGCGCCGGGATGATCGCGAAGTACTTGGCGACGTCGTTCGCGATCGAGAACGTCGTGAGCGCCCCCCGCGTGATGAGGAGCTGCTTGCCGATCTCGACGATGTCGATGAGCTTCGTCGGGTTCGAGTCGAGGTCGACCATGTTCCCGGCTTCCTTGGCGGCCGACGTCCCCGTGTTCATCGCCACGCCGACGTCGGCCTGGGCGAGGGCGGGCGCGTCGTTCGTCCCGTCACCGGTCATCGCGACGAGCTTCCCGTCCTCCTGCTCGGCCCGGATGAGAGCCATCTTGCGCTCCGGGGTCGCCTCGGCGAGGTAGTCGTCGACCCCGGCCTCGGCGGCGATCGCCGCGGCGGTGAGCGGGTTGTCGCCGGTGATCATGACGGTCCGGATGCCCATCGCCCGCATCGCGGCGAACCGCTCCTGGATCCCCTCTTTCACTATGTCCTTCAGCTCGATGACGCCGACGACGGCCGATCCGTCGGCGACGACGAGCGGGGTCGAGCCGGCCCGGGCGATCCGCTCGACGATCCCGTCGAGTTCGGGGGGCACGGTCCCGCCCTGGTCGACGACCCACTGCCGGATCGTGTCCGCGGCTCCCTTGCGGATGTGCCGGCCTTCGAGGTCGAGACCCGACATGCGGGTCAAGGCCGAGAACGGGATGAACTCGTGGTCGCCGAGCTCCTGCTCGCGGATGTTGAAACGCTCCTTGGCCAGAACGACGATCGAGCGACCCTCGGGCGTCTCGTCGGCGAGCGAGGCGAGCTGGGCGGCTTCGGCGACGTCCCGTTCGCTGTGCCCGCCGACCGGCGAGAACGCCGACGCCATCCGGTTGCCGAGCGTGATCGTGCCGGTCTTGTCGAGGAGCAGCGTCTGGACGTCGCCCGCCGCCTCGACCGACCGCCCGCTCATCGCGAGCACGTTGCGCTGCACGAGACGGTCCATCCCGGCGATGCCGATCGCCGAGAGCAGCGCCCCGATCGTCGTCGGAATGAGACAGACGAGCAGGGCGACGAGGACGACCACCGAGACGGGGGCACTCGCGTAGTGGCCGAAGGGCTGGAGCACGACGACGACCGGCAGGAAGATGATCGTGAGCGCGGCGAGCAGGATCGTGAGCGCGACCTCGTTCGGGGTCTTCTGGCGGCTCGCGCCCTCGACGAGGCCGATCATCCGATCGAGGAAGGTGTGGCCGCGCTCGGCGGTGATCCGGACGAGGATGCGGTCGGAGAGCACCTTGGTGCCGCCGGTGACCGCCGAGCGGTCTCCTCCGGACTCGCGGATGACCGGGGCCGACTCGCCGGTGATCGCCGACTCGTCGACGGAGGCGACTCCTTCGACGATCTCGCCGTCCGACGGGATGATGTCGCCCGCCTCGCAGACGACGACGTCACCTTTGGCCAGCTCGCCTGCCGCGACGCGCCGCTCCGAGCCGTCCGGGCCGATGAGGCGCGCCTCGGTGTCGGCGCGCATCCGGCGCAACGTGTCGGCCTGCGCCTTGCCCCTCCCCTCGGCGACCGCCTCGGCGAAGTTGGCGAACAGGACGGTGAGGAAGAGCCAGATCGTCACCGACCAGGTGAAGATCCCGGGGTGGGCGATCGACTCGATGAGCGTGATCACTGCGCCGATGAGGACGACGAACATCACGGGCTTGCGGACCTGGACCCGGGGGTCGAGCTTTCTCACCGCGTCGATCGCGGCACGCCCGAGGATCTCCCGGTCGAAAAGGCCGCGCTTCTCGGCGACGCCGTGCGCGCTCGGCGGGGTGACCAATGTGGTGGTCGTCTCGGGGGTCATCAGAAGAACTTCCCGTTCAGGAGCTGCTCGACGATGGGACCAAGGGAGACCGCCGGGAAGAACGTCAGCGCGCCGACGATGAGGATCACGCCGATGAGCAGCCCCGTGAACATCGGCGTGTCCGTCCGGAAGGTTCCCGCGGACGCCGGGACGATGGGCTTGGCGGCGAGCACGCCCGCGAGCGCGAGGACCGGGATCATGATGGCGAACCGCCCGAGCAGCATCGCGATCCCACCGGCCACGTTGTAGAAGGCGGTGTCGCCGGTGAGGCCGGCGAACGCCGAGCCGTTGTTGTTCGCCTGCGACGTGAACGCGTAGAGGATCTCGGTGAACCCGTGCGGGCCGGCGTTGAGCGGCCCGGCGCGTCCTTGCGCGATCGAGACGGCGACGGCCGTGAGGATCAGCACGACCATCGGCATCACGAGGACGCCCAAGGCGGCGAGCTTCACCTCTTTGGACTGGATCTTCTTACCCAGGTACTCGGGTGTTCGCCCAACCATGAGCCCGCCGAGGAAGACCGTCACGATCGCGAAAAGAAGGATGGTGTAGAGCCCGCTTCCCGTCCCGCCGGGGCTGATCTCGCCGAGCATCATGCCGGTGAGGAGGGCGAAGCCGCCCATCGGCGTGTAGGAGTCGTTTGCCGAGTCGACGGATCCGGTCGAGGTCTGGGTCGACGCGATGTTGTAGAAGACCGAGTCGGAGACGCCGAACCGGACCTCCTTGCCCTCGACGTTCCCCCCGGGTTGGTAGGTGAGGCCGGCCTTGGCGATCGCGGGGTTCGTCCCGTGCTCGGCGACCTCGCCCATCGCGATCCACGCGCCGAAAAGGATCACCATCGCGGCAACGACCGCCACACCCTGGCGGAAGCTGCCGACCATCTTGCCGAAGGTGTAGGTGAGCGCGGTCGGGATCGCGAGCAGAAGCACGAACGAGAGGAAGTTCGTCAGCCCCGTCGGGTTCTCGAAGGGGTCGGCGCCATTCGCGTTGTAGGTCCCGCCGCCGTTCGTCCCGAGCTGTTTGATGACCTCCTGGGAGCCGAACGGGCCGCGGGGGATCGTCTGGGTGACGTGGTTCAGCGCGTCGTGGACCGTCACCGGACCGGCGAAGGTCTGGATGGCCCCCTGGCCGATGAAGATGACGGCGGCGACGAGCGAGATCGGCAAGAGGATGTAGATGACGCCGCGGACAAGGTCGACCCAGAAATTGCCGATCGTCGCCGACCCGTGGCGGGCGAAGCCGCGGATGAGCGCGATCGCGACGGCGATGCCGACCGAGGCGGAGGCGAAGTTCTGGACGGCGAGGGCGCCCATCTGCGACAGGTACGTCATCGTCGACTCGCCCGAGTAGTTCTGCCAGTTCGTGTTCGTGACGAACGAGACCGCCGTGTTGAAGCTGAGCGCCGGGCTGACCGCGCCGAGATGCTGCGGGTTGAGCGGCAGTGACCCCTGCAGCCGGATCATCCCGTAGACGACGAGGATGGCGACGGCGGAGTAGGCGATGAGTGATCCGGCGTAGCGCTGCCAGCTCTGCTCGACCTCGGGGTCGACGCCGACGAGCCGGTAGATTGGCCCTTCGATGAAGGCGAGGTACCGCACGCGACCCTGGTAGACCGCGGCCATGTAGGAGCCGAGGAATCGCCAGATCAGGATCATGACGACCGCGAAGACGACGATCATCCACGCCAGGTCCACTAGAAGCGCTCCGCCCGGAACATCGCGAAACCGAGGTAGATGAAGACCAAGAGCGACACGGCGAGCAACGCGCCCTGGACGGCGGTCATACGCGTTCGAGCGCCCAGATCATGCCGAACATGAGGACGGCGAAGGCGACCACACCGAGCACCGCAAGGAAATCGGCCACGGGGCCACTTTCCCGGCGAACTTGTGAAGAATCTGTCAAATGTTGTGCAGGGCGCATCAATAAAGTGTGAACGCCCGCCCGGGCGCGCCGTCTCCGGCGGAACTTCTCCGTCGGCCCCCGGACCCGTCCGTATGCTGGTGCGATGTCGCCGCACCGGGGATCGCACTGGGGCCCACGGACGGTCGGTGGGGTTGCGCTCGCCACCGGGCTGGGACTCGCCGCCTCGGCCTGCGGCGGGTCGAACGGCCCCGCCGGTTACGGTGCGTACCCGGCGTCGCTGCCGAGCGCGTCGACGCTCTGCCCGACGCTCGCCGAGGTCGACTACTACGTCCCCGTGCCCGCCTCGGCCGCGTCCGGCGTCGTCGAGCAGTCGACGACCGCCGGCGTCCGGTCCACGGCGCGCTGCGTGTACGGGGATCCGGCACGCGCCCCGCTTCACTCAGCCGTGGTCACGACGGTGCTCCGGCCGAGCGCCGCGGAGGCGCGGCCCGCGGGCGTCACGATCAGGAGGGTCGAGCACGTCGGGCTGCTCATGCTCACCTACCGCCAGGGCGATCGGAACGTGGTCGTCGTCCACCAGGGAGGCGTCGACGTCATCGTTTCATCAGGGGTGGCACTTGCCGAGCTCGAAGGGTTCGCCGAGGAGGAGCTGTCGAGGGTCCCCGAGGCGGATCGGGCGTGATGACGTGGGACCGGCGCGACACACCGTGACGAGAATCGCAGATGCGCCCTCGGCGGGATTCGAACCCACGCGCCCGGCTCCGGAGGCCGGTGCTCTATCCCCTGAGCTACGAGGGCTTGGACCGTGCCGACCGGCTGCGAGGGCGGATGTCCCGACTACGGCGCCCGGCACGTCGTATGCGCAGCATGGTAGCCGAGTACCGACCGGAGGCTTCGGGTCGTGACGACCAACGAGACGTACGTCCACGGGATGGTGCAGGCCCTCGCCGCAACCGGGATCGAGGTCGAGCCGGGGGAGGTGACGCTCGAGCGCCCGCAGCGGCCGGAACACGGCGACCTGTCGTCGAACATCGCGCTCGTCGTTTCGACCCGCGCCGGCCGAGGACCGCGCGGGATCGCCCAGGACCTCGCGGGCCGCCTCGCCCGTGCCGGCCTGCCCCATGTCGTCGCCATGGAGGTCGCCGGGCCCGGGTTCGTCAACTTCCGCCTCGCGCCCTCGTACTTCCACGAGGCGCTCGCCGTCGTCCTCACGGCGGGTCCCGATGACTACGCGCGCCCGGATATCGGCCATGGCGAGCGCGTCCAGGTCGAGTTCGTCTCCGCCAATCCCACGGGGCCGCTCCACGTCGGCAACGGCTGGTTCGCCTCGTTCGGCGACGCGCTGGCCCGCTTGCTCGGGCGCTGCGGCTACGCCGTCGAGCGGGAGTACTACCTGAACGACACCGGGAACCAGATCCGACTGCTGGGTGAGAGTCTGCTCGCCCGCCGGGCGGGGACTGCGCCACCCGAGGAGGGCTACCAGGGGGCCTACCTCCTCGAGCTCGCGGCCCGCTACGAGGGTCCCGACGACGCGATCGCTGCGGGACGGTTCGCGTCGGACGCCGTCGTGGAGAACATCCGCGCGACCCTCGCCCGCCTGGGCATCGTCTACGACCAGTGGTACAGCCAGGCCTTCATCGAGGAGAGCGGGCAGGTCGACGAGACGATCGCGATCCTCCGGGGAAAGGGCCTCGTCTACGAGAAGGACGGCGCGACGTGGTTCGCCTCGACCGAGCACGGCGACAACCGCGACCGCGTCCTCGTCACGTCGGCGGGCGAGAAGACGTACTTAGCCGGCGACATCGCATACCACCGTGACAAGTTCCTCGTCCGGGGGTTCGATCGCGTGATCGACGTCTTCGGCGCGGACCACCACGGCCAGGTACCGAGCCTGCTCGCCGGGGTCGCCGCGCTCGGCGTCGACCCGAGCCGCCTCGAGGTCCAGCTCGGCCAGCTCGTCTCGCTCGTGAGCGGCCGGATGTCGAAGCGGTCGGGCCAGTACGTCCCGCTCGACGAGCTCATCGACACCGTCGGGCCCGACGCGACGCGGCTTCTGGCGCTGATGGGGTCCATCAACCAGGCGACGACGATCGACCTCGACGCCGTGCGCCGCCAGTCGATGGAGAACCCCGTCTACTACGTGCAGTACGCCCACGCCCGGATCGCCTCGATCGAACGCGTCGCCGCCGAACGGGGGGTCGTGCGGCCGCCATCCGACCCGATCGACCTTTCGTTGCTCGTCGATCCGCACGAGCTCGAGGTCGTCCGGCGGCTCATCGACCTGCCGGGCGTGCTCGCCGACGCCGCCGTGGCGCGGGCCCCGTACAAGGTGACGAACTGGGTGCGGCAGCTCGCCGCGGACTTCCACGGCTTCTACCACGAGTGCCGGGTGCTCGGCGACGACGTGCCGCTGCCCCTTTCCCTGGCGCGCCTCGCGCTCGTCGAGGCGGCGCGCATCGGTCTTGCGATCGGGCTCGGGGTCCTCGGCGTGTCCGCGCCTGAGTCGATGTGATGTCTTCGTGGTCCGGCGGCGACGCCGGGTCCGTCGCCGTACCCTGCGAGGTCCCGGTCGCACGACACCTGCTGCCCGACAGCGCCGCAACCACGGCGAAGGGACGGCTCGAGGTGGGCGGCGTCGACCTCGAGTCGCTCGCTGCCGAGTTCGGCACACCGCTGTTCGTCTATGACGAGGCGACCCTGCGGGCGCGCTGCCGGATGGTTGTGCGGGCCTTCGGGCCGGGAAGCGCCTACGCGACGAAGGCGTTCCTTTGCCGCGCGATGGCGAAGCTCGCGATCGAGGAGGGACTGCGGCTCGACGTCTCGACGGGCGGTGAGCTCGGCGTGGCGCTGTCGGCCGGAGCCGCACCGGACCAGATCGTCTTCCACGGCAACAACAAGTCCGACGCCGAGCTGGAGGCCGTCGTTGGTCTCGGGGCGGCAAGGATCGTGGTCGACTCGTTCGACGAGATCGACCGGCTCGCGCGTCTGGCGGATCCGCGAGGGGTCGGGTCGGGACAGCGGATCCTCGTGCGGGTAAACCCCGGGATCGAGGCGCACACCCACGAGTTCATCGCGACCGGCCAGGAGGACTCGAAGTTCGGGTTCTCCCTCGCTTCGGGCGCGGCGGAGAAGGCGCTCGACGCCCTGCGGGGCCTGCGAGGCGTCGAGGTCGTCGGTGTCCACGCCCATATCGGGAGCCAGATCATGCGGCCCGAGTCGTTCGCCCGGGTCGCCGAGGTGCTCGCGCCGGTCGTCGCGGCCCGGGGCCTCGCCGAGCTGTGCGTGGGCGGTGGGCTCGGGGTCGCCTACCTCTCCGACGAGAAGGCCCCGACGATCGAGGAGTGGGCAGATGCCGTGCACGCCGAGTGCGCCCGGGCGGGACTAACCCCGGGCGTCAAGGTCACCGCGGAACCCGGGCGCGCCGTCGTCGCGACCGCCGCGGTGACCTGCTACCGGGTCGGGACCGTCAAGGAGCTGCCGGGGATCCGCAACTACGTCGCCGTCGACGGGGGCATGAGTGACAACCCCCGGCCGGTCCTCTACGGGAGCGGCTACGAGGCCTTCCTCCCGCGCTGCGTCGGGGCGGACCGGCCGTACGCGGCGAGGATCGTCGGAAAGCACTGCGAATCGGGCGACGTCGTGGTCGCCGAGGCGAGACTCCCCCGTGGAGTCAAGGTCGGCGACGTGCTCGTGACGCCGGTGACCGGCGCCTACGGGTTCTCGATGGCTTCCAATTACAACCGGGTCGGCCGTCCCGCGGTCGTCTTCGTGGGCGACGGGCGCGCCCGCGTTGTCGTGCGGCGGGAGACGGTCGACGACCTCCTTCGCCTGGAATCGTGAGAGCCGCTAGATTGTGCCGATGAGCAGGGATGTCCGGCGTGCCGCGCCGCACGTCGTGCGTCTCGGGTTGCTCGGACTCGGCACCGTCGGGGCCGCTTTCGCCGAGCTCGTCGACGACGGCCACGAGGGCATCGACCGTCGCGTCGGGCTGAAGCTTGAGATCACCCGCATCGCGGTCCACGACGCGACGAAAACTCGCGGCAAGCTCCGCCGCCTCGAGCGGATCACCGGCGACGCCGCCGCGGTCGTCGCCGATCCGGAGGTCGACGTCGTCGTCGAGCTGATCGGCGGGATCGAGCCCGCCAGATCGCTCATCCTCGCCGCGCTGCACGCCGGCAAACCCGTCGTGACGGCGAACAAGGAGCTGCTCGCCCAGGACGGGCCGGAACTGTTCGCGGCCGCCGAGTCGGCCGGGCGCGCGCTGCTTTTCGAGGCGGCTGTGGCGGGCGCGATCCCGCTCGTGCGGGCGCTGAGGGTCTCTCTCGTCGGTGAGCACGTCCGCCGCATTCTCGGAATCGTGAACGGGACGACGAATTACATCCTCACCGAGATGAGCGAGAAGGGCATCAGTTACTCCACGGCCCTGGAGACCGCCCAGCGCCTCGGTTACGCCGAACGCGATCCTTCGGCCGACATCGGTGGGCACGACGCCGCCGCCAAGGCGGCGATCCTCGCCGGCATCGCTTTCAGTGCCGACGTCGTCGCCGCCGACGTCTACCGCGAAGGCATCGAGGCGATCGAGACCGCCGACATCGAGTTCGCCCATCGTCTCGGCTACGAGGTGAAGCTGCTCGCCGTCGCCGAGCAGCTCGACGGGGAGGACGGTTCCGCGAAGATCGCGGTGCGCGTCCACCCGGCGATGGTCCCGGTCGACCATCCGCTGGCGACGATCCGTGGCCCGTTCAACGCCATCTTCATCGAGGGTGACGCGGCCGGCGAGGTCATGCTCTTCGGGCGAGGTGCCGGCGGGCGTCCCACCGCGACCGCGGTGCTCGGCGACGTGATCGACGCCGCGGGGTCCCTCGGTCCCGGGGGCGGCCGGAGATTCGCGCCGCGCCACCGAGTCGAGATGCGGCCGATCGGCGAGCTGCGCGCCCAGTACTACGTCGCGATCGACGTCTCCGACCGCCCGGGCGTGCTCGCCGCGGTGGCGGCGGTGTTCGGCCGGCACAACGTCTCGGTTCGCTCGATGGAACAGGTCGGCCTCGGTGACGAGGCGCGGCTCGTCTTCATCACCCACCTCGCCCGGGAGTCCGACGTGCAGGCGACCCTCGGCGATCTTGCCCTGCTCGACTCGGTGCGGCGGGTGGGCGGGCTGATCCGGGTCGTCGGGCAGGAACGGTAGGAGGAGGCACCGGCCGATGAGGCGAGCACGGCCCGACGGCACGGTGGCGCCTGCCGCGGCGCGCGGAACCTGGCCCGGTGTTATTCGTCGCTACGCCGAGTTCCTCCCCGTCAGCGGCGCAACCCCACTTGTCACGCTTCTCGAGGGGAACACGCCGCTTCTTCCGGCACCGCGGCTCTCTGATCGCATTGGCGCTGAGGTCTACCTGAAGGTGGAGGGGCTGAACCCGACGGGGTCGTTCAAGGACCGGGGCATGACGGTCGCGATCTCCAAAGCCCTCGAGGAGGGCGCGCGCGCCGTCGTCTGCGCCTCGACCGGGAACACGTCGGCGTCGGCCGCCGCCTACGCGGCCCGCGCCGGGATGACCTGCATCGTTCTCGTCCCGGAGGGCCACGTCGCGCTCGGCAAGCTCGCCCAGGCGCTCGTGCACGGCGCTCAGGTCCTCCAGGTGCGGGGCAACTTCGACGCCGCGCTCGTCGTCGTGCGCGAGCTGCCGTCGCGCGCGCCCATCGTCGTCGTGAACTCCGTGAACCCGTTCCGGATCGAAGGCCAGAAGACTGGCGCCTTCGAGATCGTCGACGCGCTCGGTGACGCGCCCGACGTCCATTGCATCCCCGTCGGCAACGCCGGCAACATCACGGCGTACTGGCGCGGCTACCGCGAGTACCACGAGGCGGGGAGGTCGACCCGGTTGCCCCGGATGCTCGGATTCCAGGCCGCTGGTGCGGCACCGATCGTCGCCGGCTACCCCATCGACAAGCCCGAGACGATCGCCACGGCGATCCGGATTGGTAATCCGGCGTCGTGGACCGGGGCGACGGCGGCCGCCGCGGAGTCCGGCGGCGCGATCAGCGCGGTGACCGACGACCAGATCCTCGACGCCTACCGGTTCCTCGCCGAGGAGGAATCGGTCTTCTGCGAGCCCGCCTCGGCGGCGTCGGTGGCGGGCCTCCTGAAAGCCGACGTGCCGGCGGGCTCCAAGGTGGTCTGCGTCCTCACCGGAAACGGCCTGAAGGACCCCGATATCGCGATCAGCGGCGCCCGGCCACCCGAGGCGGTCGACGCGACGATCGACGCGGTCCTTGCCGCGCTCACGCTGTAGAGCGGTCGTCCTCGCCGCATCGTGCGGTGGCTGCGGGAGACGGCGGGAGCGACCTCGCCGAGCCGGGTTTGCTTGTTCCTCGCGTAATGGGGTGTTTTGAAACTGGTATATCTCGTTAGCAGGACTTAGGGGTTCGTTAGATCGCTGGCTCGAGAGGCAACCTATCCGTAACGTCGGTGGCAGGATGGAAGCCTCGCAACATCGCCATCGACAGGGAGGGCACATGACCAGGGGAGCACATCGCTTCGCAGCGCTTTCCGGGCTCGCGCTCGCACTCGCGAGCGGGATGCTGGCTTTCGTGGGAGTCGCGCCCGCGTCGGCCGCGCCCCTGACGCTCGTGGTCGCGGGACCGGCGAGTCCCCAGACGACCGGGACGGGATTCGGCGTCACCGTCAGCGGCGCGACCGCTTCGGCGAGCGTCACCCTGGCGCTCACGACCGCGCCCGCGGGGAGCACGCTCACGTGCGCCGCGAACACTGTGACGGCCAGCGCGAGCGGCGTGGCCACGTTCACCGGCTGCGCCATCAACGAACCGAGCACCGGGTCCGGCGATGTCATCGGGGCGTCGGACACCTCTGGCGACACCGCCGGCTCGAGCAGCGCGTTCGTCGTGCTCGGTCCCGCCAGCAAGCTCGTCTTTGCGACGGAGCCATCCAGTTCGGCCACGGGCGGCACACCGTTCACCGTTCAGCCGGTCGTCTCGATCGAAGATGCCGCGGGCAACGTCGTCACGACGAACACCTCGCGGGTGACCCTGGCTCTCGCCGGGTCGCCCACGGGCGCGGCGATCACGTGCACGGCGAATCCGCTCGCCGCGACGGCAGGAATCGCGGCGTTCGTGGGCTGCTCAATCAACCTGGCGAACTCCTACACGCTCACGGCGAGCGACGGAACGCTCACGGTCGCGTTGAGTTCGGGCGTCGACGTGAGCGTCGGCTCCGCGGCGCGTCTCGGATTCACGACCGAACCGAGCACCGCGGCGGCTCCGGCAACCGCATTCGCCGTCCAACCGGTCGTCTCGGTTGAAGACGCCGGTGGCAACCCGGTCTCCTCCGGCGGGGACAGCACCGCCTCGGTGACCCTGGCGCTCACGAGCGCCACTGCTGGCACCGCGCTCGCCTGCACGGCGAACCCGGTGGCGGCCGTGGCCGGCGTCGCGACTTTCACGGGTTGCAGCATCAACAAGGCGGGGGAGTACACGCTCACCGCGAGCGTTCCGGGCCTTGCCTCCGGCGTGAGCACCGCTGTGGCCCTCGGGGGGACGACGGCGATTGCCTTCGCGCCCTCCCACCCGGCGAGGATTCCCGCCGGGTCGAGTGTCACCTACACGGTGACGGTCACCGTGAAGTCGGGCTCCGGGGCCCTCACCGGAACGGTCACTTTCTCGGTCGACGGCACCGCCGAGTCAGGGTGCACGAGCCTCGCCCTCAGCTCGGGGACGGCGAAGTGCACGATCGCCTATCACTCCGCACTCCGGTACACGGTCTCCGCGGCATACGGCAACGATCCGCTCTACATCGGCTCGTCGAACCAGGTCGTCCAGGTGGTTCAGGACAGAACTCTGCCCAAGGAGACAGACACCGTCCGCCCCGCCGGTTCGCTCCCGTACGGGGCAGCCTTCCACCTGCGGATTCACCTCTACGGCATCCGGGGCGCCGTCACGGGGCTCGTCACTGTCAGGTTTGCCGGGAAGGTGCTCTGCAAGGCGGCGCTCTCGAACGGCGTCGAGAACTGTGCGGCGAACTCGTCGAAGATCGGACCCGGGATGCACAGGCTCGTCGTGATCTACCGGGGCCAGGGGTTCTACTTCTCACACAATCAGGCCCTCGACGTCACGGTGACCTGATCGGACCTGTAGCCCTTTTCAGCTGGCGAGGGCCGTCGCTTCTCCCGGATTGAGAGAGGCCGGCGGCCCTCGCCTTGTTGCCCCGGCAAAGGCCCAATCGCACCGGCCGTGCAGGCGCCCGTCGCTGGGTCGGGCCGCGGCCCAGGTGGAGGGTGGACCGGGATGGACGCGGTCGGACGATCGTGTGGCGGGCGGCGGTTCCGACCGCGCGATCCGACGAACTCGCCCCCTAGTCTGCTGCGAGCGGGATCGAGCCGTCCGTCGGGCGGACCTCGGGCGACCGCCGGGAGGGGGACAAGGTGCAGCGCGGATCCGTTCGATCAGGCCTGGTGGCTGCCCTCGGACTTGGTCTCGTCGGTGCTACGGGTTCGCTATTCGTCGCAGAACCGGGGGCCGCCGCGGCGGCGCTCCCGAACCCGTGCACGCTCGTCGCGCCGGCGCTCGGCGTCGCGCCGTCCGCGGTCCATGCCGTGGCACAGAGCTCGCAGGTCGACGGGATCACCGTCCGCACCTGCTCGTTCACCCACGGCTCAGTCCATGTGACGGTGAAAGTCGCTCCCGCCGCCTACGGCTCGGGCGGTTTCGGGGGCGTCCCGGGGCTCGTCATCTCGCACCCGGCCGGAATCGGGGGCGACAGCGCGTACCTCCAGGACTTCCGGACCGGCGACGTCTTCGCCAGCGTCCACTTCATCAAGGGCCCGTACTGGGCTGGGGCATACTCGAACGCCCACGTCCCGGCGACCGGGGTTTTCGCGGTCGGGCGCCACGTCTACGCGCACCTGGCATAGGTGGAGCGCACCAAGCGGCCAGCCCGACCCGGCACCCGGGGCACATCGGCGGAGTTTGCCTGCCGGGGTCGCCCTGAGGAGCGGGAACGGAAAAGACCAAGTTCAGGGGGGATCGGTGATGGTTGACGTCGCGCCCGACACGGTGACAGCCGGGGCCGTGCACGACGGGGCGGCTTTGCCGCCCCGGAGCTTCCAGATCGTGCCCGTGAGGGGGTTACCGATCGTCGCCGTCGTCCTTTCGGGGCTCGTGATGGTGATCGCCACGAACACGCTCTGGGGGATCGACTTCTTCCACGTCGTCGGGGGCGGGTTGTGGACCGCGCTCGACCTGTTCCTCGGCTTCGTCATCGGGCCGATACTCGGGCGGCTCTCGATACCCGCGAGGATCGAGTTCAGCACGCGGTTGATGCCGAAGATGCTCCTCATCATGCCGACCCTCGTCGTTTGCACCCTCGGGGCGGGATGGCAGCTCGCCCGCCGTCTCGGCGATCTGAACTCGTCCTACCCGGAGCACGCCTGGCTCATCGCGGCCTTTGTCGTCGTGGCGCTCATGGCGGTCATCGCCCTGGGGCTCCTCGAGCCCGCCAACGTCGCCGTGCTCTTCGAGCTGCGCAAGGCGCGGCCCGACGGCGCGGTCATCGCCCGGCTGATGCGCCGTTTCATCGTGACCGCGGGGGTGACCGGGGCCCTGCAGGTGGCGACGCTCCTCATCATGACCAGGGTCGCCACGTCATGACCCGCGAAGAGCCCGCCGTCCCGTCCGTCCTCGAACGCCGCCTGCCGCCGGTCGCCGAGCTGGCGGTCGGGTCGCTCGCCCTCATGCTCGCGGGCGGCGTTTACCTCGCGGCGCACCTGCCGCGGCACCCGCCCCTCGGACCGGTCGTCGGGCTGCTCGTCGCCGGGACGGTCCTCACCTCGGTGGCGCTCGTCCTGCTCAGCCGGCTACGACCGTTCGCCTGGCGCACGTTCTTCCTGGTGGCCCGGTGGGCGCTGGCCGCCTACGCGGTCATCACCGGGGTCGGGGTGTTCATCTTCGTCTACGACCACACCGGCGGGAGCACGCTGGTCGTGCTCGTTTTGTCGCTCGTCGTCTTCGCCATCGACGTGCCGACCGTCATCGCTTTCACCGTCGCCCGGTACGAGCGGGCCGAGGGTCCTCCGGGTGCCTGAGACCGGCACGGAACGCGCTTCGTTGCCGCCTCCGCGGGGAGCCGTTACACTGTCGGTGTCACCAGCTTGTCCGAGGTGGTCTCGCGCGCGAGCCGATTCCCTCCAGCAGGTGATAGGAGATCCCGTACCTGTCGAGGTCGCATCCCGTAGTTCCGGTGCGAGTCGCTCGTCGAACTTCTGGGGGGCCATGTCGGCGTTTCCCCCGTCCCGTTCACTGCTCGACGTCTGATCCGCAGCCGAACGGAATTCTTCGGCCGCCGTGGCGGAACGAGCGGGACCGGGGGCGGATTTCCTTGGCAACCTCAGATTCTCGACAATTCAGGAGCAGAGCCGATGGCTGAACAGCAGCTCGAGCGCTCGATACTCGAACGCAAAGAACGCGACGAGCTTCACGCGATCGCGTCAGCGATGTCACTGACGCCCGCGCCGCGGTCGAAGAAGTCCGACATCATCGACCTCATCCTCGAGGCGACCGGAGTCGACGTCGACGTCGACGGGGCGACGAACGGTAACGGATCGAGCGCGCACACGACCACGCTCCCGACGAGCGGCGGGGCGATCCCTGCTGATGGCGCCGAACTGGATTCCCGCACGACAAGAGACGAACGAGCAAGTGAGGTGGCGATGATCGACTCCGAAGACATCCCCGACACGTCGGGTCCCACGCCGGACGTCGAGTACTCGGCCGAGGCGACCGAGGTTGCGACGCTTTCGCGCGACGCTCCCCGTGGGGCCGACGGCGACACCGCCGTCGACGTCGTATCCGCCGAGGAGGACCTCGACGAGCTGCGTCCCCGCCCAGCCGACCGCCGCCCGCCGCGGGGCGGTGTCAACCGCGAGACCCGCCAATCCGGCGACGGCCACGTCGACACGGCGAACCGGCGCAGCCGCCGGCGCCGCGGACGTGAACGCGGCGACGTGCAGTCCGGTCAGGAGGTCGCGTGGCAGGGCGAGCTCGTCCCCGTGAAGGGCCTGCTCGACCTGCGCGACGAGGGTTACGGCTTCCTGCGCACCGGCGGCTACCTGCCGAGCACGCGTGACGTCTACGTCTCGGTGAGCCAGGCGCGCCGTCTGGCGTTGCGCCGCGGCGACGCGATCGAGGGAGGGTGCCGACCCGCCGGCCCGAGCGAGAAGTACCCGGCGCTCATCCGTGTCGACACGGTCTCGGGGCTCACGCCCGACGAGGCCCGGCTCCGCCCGCGCTTCGAGGACCTCACGCCGCTCTTCCCGGACAGCAAGCTCAGCCTGGAGACGCCCGCCGACCCGAAGAACCTGACCTCGCGCATCGTCGACCTCGTCTCGCCGATCGGACGCGGCCAGCGGGGCATGATCGTCTCGCCCCCGAAGGCCGGCAAGACGTACGTGCTGAAGCAGATCGCCCACTCGATCGAGGCGAACGACCCGGACGTGCACCTCATCGTGCTGCTCGTCGCCGAGCGTCCTGAAGAGGTCACCGACATGCGCCGGACCGTGAAAGGCGAAGTGATCGCCTCGACGTTCGACCGGCCCGCCGACGAGCACACCGCCGTCGCCGAGCTGACGATCGAACGGGCGAAGCGGCTCGTCGAGCTCGGCCGCGACGTCGTCATCCTGCTCGACGGGATCACCCGGCTCGCCCGCGCCTACAACCTCGCCCAGCCCGCGACCGGCCGGATCATGTCCGGTGGCGTCGACTCCGGGGCGCTGTACCCGCCGAAGAAGTTCTTCGGGGCGGCCCGCAACGTCGAGGAGGGCGGGTCCCTCACGATCGTCGCCACGGCGCTCGTCGAGACCGGCTCGAAGATGGACGAGGTGATCTTCGAGGAGTTCAAGGGGACCGGGAACATGGAGCTCCGGCTCGACCGGCGTCTCGCCGAGCGGCGCATCTACCCGGCGATCGACGTCAACGCGAGCTCGACCCGCCACGAGGAGCTGCTCTTCGACCGCAACGAGCTCCAGCAGGTCTGGAAGCTCCGCCGGGTGCTGAACGCGCTCTCCAGCGAGGGCAACTCCGCGGCCGGCCTCGAACTTTTGATGGACAAGATCCGCACGACGGCGTCGAACGAGGAGTTCCTCGCCGAGATCGCCAAGGCTCCACAGACGACGGCTTAGACCGGGAAGCGGCGGGCGGGACCGCCGCTACCATGAGGGGACCATGAAGACCGACATCCACCCGAGCTACGTCACGACGACGGTGCGGTGTTCCTGCGGGAACACCTTCACGACGAGATCGACCAAGGCGGAGCTCCACGTCGAGCTCTGCAACGAGTGCCACCCCTTCTACACGGGCAAGCAGAAGCTCGTCGACACCGGTGGTCGCGTCGAGCGCTTCGAGCGCCGTTATGGCCCGCGCACGAAAAAGCGCAGCTGACCTGGCACCTTTCGGCGCAGTGAGCATCCTCGAGATGCCTGCCGTCTGAGCGGCACCGCCCGGCGGTCCGCGCCGCCGTTCAACGTCGTCGGGTACCCGAGGCGCGTCGTCCTGCGGTCTTGCCGCGTGTACCCCGTCGTCGCCTGGCCACTCAGCGGTCATTCACCGGCGGTGACCAGCCCCCACAATTTGGTCCAGTTCTTGGGTGGTTGATTGCCCGAGCTCCACAGCCCTTGGACCAGATCCGCGCTGAGTTGAGACGGTGCCGACTGGTCCAGTGTGGGTGTGGCCCGGACGAAGTCGGCGGCCGGCCGGCGGATAGCCTTGGCGCGTGCCAGAGGTGGAACGGTTCGAGAAACTCGAGCGTGAGTACGAAGAAGTCGTCGCGCAACTCGAGAAACCCGAGGTCGCCTCGGATCGCAGGCGTGTCCTCGAGTACTCGCGGCGCCTCAAGGCGCTCGAACCGGTCGTCCGGGCGATCCGCGCGCTGCGTGGTGCCGAGGGAGACGTCGCGGCGGCCCGCGAGATGGCCGACGACGCGCCGCCCGAGGAGCGCGAGCTCGCCAGATCGCAGCTCGCCGAGGCGGAGGAACGCGCGGCCGAGCTCGAGGCCGAGCTCGGCCGGTTGCTCGTCCCCCGTGACGAGAAGGACGGCAGGAACGTCATCGTCACGATCCGCGGCGCCGAGGGCGGCGCCGAGGCGAACCTGTTCGCGCGGGACCTCTACGACATGTACCTGCGCTACGCCGACCGCCACCACTGGCGCGTCGAGGTACTCAACCTGCAGGCCTCCGCCCTCGGCGGCATCGACGAGGCGATCTTCCTTGTAAAAGGAGCCGACGCCTGGCAGCGGCTGAAGCATGAAGGTGGCACGCACCGCGTCCAGCGCGTCCCGGTCACTGAGTCCCAGGGACGGATCCACACCTCGTCGGCCGCCGTCGTGGTGCTTCCGGAGGCCGACGAGGTGGAGGTCGAGATCGACCCCGCGGATCTCCGGATCGACGTCTACCGCTCGACCGGTCCCGGCGGGCAGTCCGTGAACACGACCGACTCGGCGGTCCGGATCACCCACGTGCCGACCGGCCTTGTCGTCGCCATGCAGGACGAGAAGAGCCAGATCCAGAACCGGGCGAAGGCGATGCAGGTCCTGCGGGCGCGCCTCGCGAAAATTGAACGTGACCGGCTGGAGGCGGAGCTCTCCCGCGAGCGCCGCGAGCAGGTGGGAGGCGGGGGTCGCGCCGACAAGATCCGCACGTACAACTTCAAGGAGAACCGTGTCACCGACCACCGCGTCGGCCTCACGCTGCACAAGCTCGACCGCATCCTCCAGGGTGATCTCGACGAGCTGGCCGACGCGCTCCTCGCCGATGAACGAACCCAGCAGCTCGGCGCCTCCCGCTGAGGCGCGGACGTGGCGTGAGCTTGTCAGCGCGGCGCGGGCGGTCCTCGGCGACGGGAACGAGGCGATGATCCTCGGTGAGGAGGCAGCCGGGTCCTCGCGGGCGGATTTCGTCCTTGCCATGGACACCATCCCGGAAGATCCGGACCGGGCGCGATTCGGTGCCCTCGTCGAGCAGCGCTCGCACGGCGCGCCGCTCCAGCACGTCGTCGGGCACTGGGGGTTCCGCCGTCTCGACCTTGTCGTCGACGGGCGCGTCCTCGTACCCCGGCCGGAGACCGAGTTCACCGTCGAGGTGGCGCTCGGTGAGCTCGCGGCTCGGGACACGCCCGGCGCCCGCACGCTCGCCGTCGACCTCGGGACCGGGTCGGGGGCGATCGCCTGCTCGCTCGTCGCGGAGCTCCCCGGCGTGTCGGTCGTCGCGACCGATCTCTCGCCCGCGGCCCTCGAGGTCGCAAAGTTGAACCGGGCCCGTCTCGATCCAAGGGAGGCCGACCGGATCGAGTTCCGCTTCGGCGACTGGTACTCGGCCCTCGATCCGGCGATGGCTGGCAGGGTCGACCTCGTTGTCGCGAACCCGCCGTACATCGCGGCGTCGGAGTGGCGCGGCCTCGACCCGGTCGTGCGAGATTTCGATCCGTTCGACGCGCTCATAGCCGGCGAGACGGGGCGCGAGGCGATCGAGGAGATCGTGAAAGGGGCATCGGCCTGGCTGAGGGACGGCGCGCCGGTCGTCGTCGAGATCGCGCCGGACCAGGCACCCGCCGTGACGGCGTTCGCCGCCGGTTGTGGAGTCCGAGAGATCGACGTGCGACGTGACCTCGCCGGCCGGGACCGCGTCGTCGTCGCGCGCTGGTGACCGCGAACCCCGTGACATCCGTCGCGGACGTCGCCCATGCGCTCGAGCGCGGTCGTGTCGTCGGGATCCCGACTGACACGGTGTACGGGCTCGCCGCCGCGCTCTCCCGGCCCGCCGCGGTCGACGAGCTCTTCGTCTTGAAGGGCCGGCCCCGCGACTTGGCCATCCCCGTGCTGGTCGCCGACCTCGCGCAGGCCGAAACCGTGGCCGGGGTGAGCGACCCTCGCCTTACCGTTCTCGCGGACCAGTTCTGGCCGGGCGCGCTGACCGTCGCCGTCCGCCGAGGCGCGGGGTCCGACGTGGTGCTCGGCGGCGACCCGACGACGGTCGGTGTGCGCTGCCCCGACGATGACGTCATCCGGGCGCTGTGCCGGCGGGTCGGGCCGCTCGCCGTCACGAGCGCCAACCCACACGCCGGTCCACCCGCCACGACCGCCGAGGAGCTCTCGTCGATCTTCGGCGACCAGGTCATCGTCGTCCTCGACGGGGGGCTGCGGGACGAACCGCCCTCGACGGTCGTCTCGATTGCCGAGGGCGAGCCGCGCTGCGTGCGGGAGGGAAGGATCCCGTTCACCGACGTGACGGCGGCGCTCACGGGGTCGTGACGGCGACGACCGGTGGCCGACGGCGCCTCCGCGGTGGGCGCGGACGTCGTGGCGAGCCTCCCGTTGCCGGGAGGCTCGACCTGCGAGCCGCGTAGACTGCGCGATTATGCGCTTCGCCCTGGGTTCTGACCACGCCGGTCTCCACTTGAAGGACCTCCTCGGTGGTTACCTCACGGCGGGCGGCCACGAAGTCATCGACTTCGGTACCCATTCGGAAGCGGCGGTCGACTATCCGGATTACGCCGCGATGGTCGGCCACGCCGTGGTCGCGGGCGAGGTGGATTTCGGGCTGTGCGTCTGCGGGACCGGCATCGGCATCGCGATCGCGGCGAACAAGATCCGCGGCGTGCGCGCCGCCATGGTCCACGACGTCACCTCGGCGCGGCTCGCGCGCGCGCATAACAACGCCAACATCATCTGTTTCGGCGCCCGGCTGGTCGGGACGGTGGTCGCCACCGACGCGCTCGACGCGTTCATCGTGACGCCCTTCGCGGAAGGACGCCACGTTCCCCGGCTGGAGAAGATCGCGCGCCTCGAAGAGAGCCAGTGACGGCCTTCTCCCCCGACGCGCTAGAAGGCGACGCCGAGGTCGCCCGCATCCTCGCCGACGAGCTCCGTCGGCAGAGGACGACCATCCAGCTCATCGCGTCGGAGAACTTCACCTCCCCCGCCGTCCTCGCCGCGACGGCCTCGGTGCTCACGAACAAGTACTCCGAGGGCTACCCGGGCCGCCGGTACTACGGGGGCAACGTCTTCGCGGACGAGGTCGAGGACCTCGCCCGCGAGCGGGCGAAGGCGCTGTTCGGAGCCGAGCACGCCAACGTCCAACCCCACGCCGGGGCTTCGGCCAACCTCGCGACGTACCTCGCGCTCATCGAGCCGGGCGAGACGATCCTCGCGATGCGCCTCGACCAAGGGGGCCACCTCACCCACGGCTCGCCGGTGAGCGTGACGGGCAAGTTGTACCGGTTCGTCTCCTATGGGGTGACCCCCGCGGAAAACGACGGGTCCGGCGAGCGCATCGACCTCGACGAGCTCGCCGAGCTCGCCCGCCGGGAGCACCCGAAGTTGATCATCGCCGGCACGACGGCGTACACGCGACTCATCGATCCCAAGCCCTTCCGGGCGATCGCCGACGAGGTGGGGGCGCTATTCATGTTCGACGCCGCCCACCCGGCCGGGCTCATCGCGGCGGGCGTGCACCCGAGTCCCGTCGGCGTCGCCGACGTCGTCACCTTGACGACGCACAAGACGCTGCGGGGGCCGCGTGGTGGGGCCATCCTCACCGGCGAAGAGCATGCCCGCGCGATTGACGCATCCGTCTTCCCGGGCCTGCAGGGCGGGCCGCTCGAACACGTCATCGCGGCGAAGGCGGTCGCGTTCGCCGAGGCCGCCCGTCCGTCGTTCAAGGAGTACGCCGGAAAGGTGCTGCGCAACGCGGCGGCGCTCGCCGCCTCGCTCGCCGACGAGGGCTTCCGCCTCGTCGCCGGGGGGACCGAGAACCACCAGGTCATCGTCGACCTGCGTTCGTTCGACCCCGACCTCACCGGCAAGGTCGCCCAGGACGTCCTCGACCAGACGGGGATCACCTGCAACCGCAACCAGATCCCGAACGACCCGCGCTCGCCGTTCGTGACGAGCGGCCTGCGACTCGGCAGCCCCGCCGAGACGACGGCGGGGATGGGCGAACCGGAGATGAGAAGGGTCGGCGAGCTGCTCGCCACGGTGCTGCGCCACCGCGACGACGAGAAGGTGCTCGCGGAAGTGCGCGCCGAGGTGCACGAGATGTGCGCCAAGTTCGACCCGTACCGGTCGTTCGGACCAGTGCCGAAAGCGACCGGCGAGGGAGGCGGGTCCCCCTAGGTGGGACTGTACGGCGAGTACGCCCTCGTCTTTGTCGTGGCGGCGGTCGCGACGTACCTGCTCGCTTTCCCGATCCGGCGGGCCGCCTTCCATTTCGGCGCCGTCGCCGAACCTGACGAGTTCCGTCCGCAGAGGTCACCGGTCCCGACGATCGGCGGCGCGGCGATGTTTCTCGGTTTCGCGGTCGCGATGGTCTTCGCCTCCCAGCTCGGCGCGCTGGGGCCGGTCTTCCGGGGGTCCTCCGAGCCGGCCGGGGTCGTCCTCGCCGCGCTCGTCATCTACCTCGTCGGGCTCGTCGACGACATCCGCAACATCTCGCCGCCGGCGAAGGTGGCCGGCCAGGTTCTCGCGGCGATGGTTCTCGTGTTCCTCGGGGTCACGATGTACTACTTCAAGATCCCGTTCGTCTCCACGATCTTCGTGCTCTCGCCGTCGATCCTGCCGCTCGTCACGGCGATCTGGGTCGTCGCCATGGCGAACGCCGTCAACCTCATCGACGGGCTCGACGGTCTCGCCGCCGGGATCATCGCCATCGCCGCCGGGACGCTGTGCATCTACGGTCTGCGCCTCGAGGTGCTGGGCAACCTCTCGGCCGACAACCTCGGACCGGTGATCGCGGCGATCACCTGTGGTGTCTGTATCGGCTTTTTGCCCCACAACTTCCATCCGGCCCGCGTGTTCATGGGCGACGGCGGGGCGCTGTTCCTTGGGTTGTTGATGGCGGCCGCGACGATGGTGATCGGGGGCCGCACCTCGGCGAACGGGGCGGCGGCGACCGACGTCACCGGCCTCACGTTCTTTCGCTTCGCGCCCTTTTTCATCCCGTTCTTCATCCTCGGGGTGCCGATCCTCGACGTGGCGTTCGCGATCGTGCGGCGCACCGTGCGGGGCACGTCGTTCGCCGAGCGGGATCTCGGCCATCTCCACCACCGGCTCGTGCGGCTCGGGCACGGCCACCGGCGGGCCGTGCTGATTCTGTGGGCCTGGACCGCCGTCCTCTCGGTCTTCGTGCTGCTCGTGACGTTCGGGTTGCACTACAGCGCCTTCGTCCCGTTCGGCGCGTTGTTCCTCGTGGCGGTGCTCTACACCGTCTTCCTTCCGGGCGCCCGCGCGCCCGCGCCGCAACCGCAGGTCGTCGCCGCGGGCGCCGACGCCGCGGAGGCGGGTACCGGCACGGCTGGGGCGCCGCCGATCCCAGTCCTCGTGTCGGGGGCAGCCGGCGTCGCCGTGGCTGGCGAGCCGGATCTCACCGCGCCCCGGTCGCGACGGCGCCGGCGTGTCGTGCGCCGGGCGCGCCGTTCCCGCAACCCCAACATGCCGCCCCGCCCCGACCCGGGAATTGGCACACCACCTGCGCATATTGTCCGCCCGAGCGACGACGAGGGAGGATGAATCGAGCGTGTCGAGGCGGCCGAGCCCGATGTACGTCCAGTTCGTTGGCATGGGCATGACGGCCGCAGCCTGCGTCGCCGTCGGATTCGGCGCGGGCTACTGGATCGGAGAGGCCACCGGCGCAGGGACCGCCGTGACCTTCGCGGGGCTGATTGTGGGTGCCGCCGCCGCGGTGGCGGCGACCTGGTTCAAGGTCAGGAGGTACCTGTAACCTCCAAGCAGCGCGGCCTGCGGGCCGCGCACCAAAATGTCACAGAGACGAATATGGACTGGATGACCAGCGTGTTCGAGCAACTCCCGCTGCCCGAGGTCGCGCACATCGTGCGGCGGACGGTCTGGGCGGGCATCGCCGTCGGCGCTATCGCCCTCGGCGTCTCGGCTCTGCTCGGACACGTGCTCGTCGGAGCCGGCGGCTGCTTCGGTCTCGCTCTGGGACTCGCGAACATCCGCCTCGTGTCGCGATCGGCCGCCAGGTTGAGTGCCGAATCCCAGTCCCATCGCACGCGCGCCCTAGCCTCGAACACTCTTCTGAGGCTCGGAGCGACGACGGTGATTGTCGTCGGGCTTGCTTTCGCGTCGATCGAGCTCGGATTCGGGGCAGCCTGCGGAATCGCCGTCTACTACTTCGTCTACATCGCGAGTCTTCTCCGTTCGCTTCTTCGGCGGGGCACGACGGGAGTCGCGTCATGACCGCCGGCGTGCTCGCGGTGACGATCACCATCGGCTCGCACATCACCTGGAAGGTGTTCGGTCAGACGATCGATGTCGACACCGTGCTCTCCACCCTCGTTGCCGGTGCGATCATCCTCGGCACCGGGTTCTACCTGCGCGCGGAGGCAACATCGGGCGCGCCGGGCAGGCTCCAACTTGCCGTGGAGACGATCCTCGACGCCGTGGACGGCGAAGTCGCCACCACGATGGGCGAGGCAGGTCGTCCGATCATCCCACTCGCCTTCACCCTGTTCGCGTTCATCCTCATTGCCAACTGGCTCGAACTCATTCCGACAGGCCACTCACCTCAGTACCTGCCGGCCCCAGCAGCCGACATCAACTTCACCGCCGCGCTCGCGCTCTTCGTCATCGTTCTCGTGCACGCGACCTGGATCCGTAGACAGGGTTGGCGGAACTACCTCGGCCACTACTTTCGTCCCTACAAGATCATGTTCCCGATCAACGTCATCGAGGAGCTCGTCAAGCCGTTCACACTCGCCTTGCGGCTTTTCGGCAACATCTTCGCCGGGGCAGTCGTGCTCCTCATCGTCGTCGACCTAATCCCGGCGAAGCTGATCGCGCCGATCCCGATCGTGGACGTCGTCTGGAAGCTTTTTGCCGGTGGTTTGATCGGCCCGATCCAGGCTCTCATTTTCGCGCTTCTCACCATCGTCTACTTCGAAGCCGCGATCACGGGGGGCGAGTAACCGGCACGGGAATCGCGCGCTCACTAAGGACCTATACCACCCACGACAGGAGGACGAGATGGCAGATACGACCCAGCAAGCGATCCAGCTTGCCGGCGCGCTCGTCGGCGGAGGGCTGATGCTCGGCGGCGGCGCCGTCGGCGCGGCCATCGGAGACGGGCTCGCGGGCAGTCAGACGATCGCCGGTGTCGCGCGCCAGCCCGAGGCGCAGAGCAGGTTGTTCACGATCATGTTCATCACGGTCGGCCTGTGCGAGGCCATGTACTTCATCAATCTGCTGTTCATGCTCGTCTTCGTGTTCGTCCTCTATAAGAAGTAGCAGGAGCACCCGTGTTGGTCGCGAGCTCGTCAGGAACAGGCGCGAGCTTCATCGTCCCGAACGCCACCTTCGTGGTCGAGCTCGCCATCTTCGTCGTCGTGCTCGGCCTGATGGCGAAGTTCGTGCTTCCTTCGTTGCACGGCGTCCTCGACGAGCGCCGGGCCGTGATCGTCGGCGCCCAACGCGACGCGGAGGCCGCCCGGCAGGAGGCTCGGCGTCTCGACGCGGAGCGGGCGGCCGTTCTCGCCAAGGCGCGCGCCGAGGCTCGCGCGCTCATCGATGAGGCCGCGGGATCCGTCGAGGACCTCATCGAGGATGCCCGGGCGCGCGGGCAGGCCGAACTCGAACGACGCCTCGCCGCCGCCACCGACGTGATCGAGTCGGAGCGGCGGCACGTGTACGACGTCGTCATGGAGGGGGCGGTCGAACTCGTCATCGAAGCGGCGGCAAGGATCGTCGGTGGAAATCTCGATGCTGAACGCCACCGTGTGACCATCGCGGCCGATCTCGCCGCCGCAGGCGCGCCGCAGCCGAGCGACTGATGGGCTCCGCGTGATTCTCGCTTCGACGGACTTCGGGCTCAGCTTCGCCCTCGAATGGGTGGCGCTCGGCATCATCGTGTGGCTGGTCGCCCGCTACGCCGTTCCGTTCATCCGCCCGCGGATGGACGCGCGCTCGGAGATGATCAGGGCCGAGCTCGCCGCCGCCGAGAAGACGCGTCTCGAAGCGGCAGAACTCCTGGCGGCCAGCACCGCGTCGCTGGAACAGGCGAGAAGGGGTGCCGAGGCGATCGTCGCCCGCGGACGACAGAATGCGGCGCGTCTTGTCGCCGAGGGGAACGTGCACGCCGGGGCCGAATACGCGCAAGCGATCACCCGGGCGGATGCGGCGATCACGCTCGCCGTCGCCCAGGTTCGCGAGCAGGTCATCAGGGAAGTCGGTGCGCTCGTCGTCGCGGTGGCGGCGAAGGTCGTCGCCGCCGAGCTCGACAGTGCGGGCCACCACCGCCTCATCGATGAGGCCATCGTCGCCGCCGAGTCCGAGCAGGCGGGCTAGCAGTGCGCGAGCTCATCCGCGGCTATGCGGCAGCAGCCTTCGAGTCCGCCGCGGCCGCGGACCGGCTGGACACGACGCGCGGCGACCTCACCGGGTTCGCGCGAGCGCTGAACGATTCAGAGCAGCTGCGCCTCGCCCTGTGCGACCCAATGAACGGCACGACGGCGCGGCGCGCCATCGTCGCCGAGCTGCTCGCCGGCAGGACGACGCCCGAGGCCGCGGCGCTGTGCTCTTTCATAGTCCGCGTCGAGCGGCCCGGAGAGTTCGCTCTCTCCTTGACGACCGTCGTCAAGCTCGCCGACGCCGAGTGCCAAAGGATCGCTGACGCGGCCGCGTTCAGCATGGAGCCCCTCGCGGCGAGAGGGGTCGTGCGCGCGCGGATCCGCGGCTACGCCGAGCGCGTCCTGCAGGAGTTGTCCGCGACCCACGATGTGGACGAGGTCGAGGACGAGTTGTTCGCCATCGCGCGCTTAGTCGAGGCCAACCTGGCGCTGCGTCAGACGCTCGGGGACGCAAGCCTGCCGCTCGCCGGCAGGTTCGCGGTCGTCGACGACCTTTTCGGGCCGCGTTGCCGTCCGGCGACGGTCCGGCTCGCGCGCTACGCGTTGCGCGCCGGGCGACTGCGGGACCTCGTCGGCACCTTCGAGTGGCTGGTCGAGCTGGCCGCCGCGGAGCGCGGCCGACGAATAGCCACGGTGCGGACCGCCGTCGCGCTCCGACCGGCCGAGAAAAGGCGCATCGCTGCCGCGCTCGGCAGGATCACGGAGCGCGACGTCGAGGTGCGCGAGATGATCGATCCGACGGTCGTGGGCGGTCTCCTCGTCTCGGTCGGCGACCTCGTCATCGACGGCACGGTCCGGTTGCGCCTCGAGCGCCTCCGGGACGTCCTCGCCCAGGCGAGCTGAGGGCTAAGAAGGACAGATCATGGCCGAGTTGAGGATCAGCGCCGACGAGATCAACGCCGTGCTGGCGCGGCACGTCGCCGAGCTGACGACCGACGTCGGGGCCGAGCAGGTCGGTCGCATCGTCGAGGTCGGCGACGGGATCGCGCACGTCGCCGGGTTGCCGCACGCCTCGGTGAACGAGCTGCTCGAGTTCGAGAACGGGACGTTCGGGCTCGCGCTCAACCTCGACGAGGACGAGATCGGGGCGATCGTGCTCGGCGACGTCGAGGGGCTCGACGAGGGCCAGAGCGTGCGCACGACCGGGCGAATCCTCTCGGTGCCCGTCGGCGACGCGCTCCTCGGGCGGGTCGTCAACCCCCTCGGCGAGCCGATCGACGGCCGGGGCCCGCTCGGCGACGTCGAGCTACGGCGTCTCGAGGTGCAGGCCCCGGGGATCATCGACCGACAGCCGGTGTGCGAGCCGTTGCAGACCGGGATCAAGGTGATCGACTCGATCACGCCGATCGGGCGAGGACAGCGGGAGCTCCTCATCGGGGACCGCAAGACCGGCAAGACGACGATCGCCGTCGACACGATCATCAATCAGCGCGGTACGGGAGTGAAGTGCATCTATGTCGCGATCGGCCAGAAGGGTTCGACGGTCGCCCAGGTCGTCGCGACCCTCACGGCCCACGACGCGCTGAGCTACACGGTTGTCGTCGCGGCACCCGCCTCGGAGCCGGCGCCGTTTAAGTACCTCGCGCCCTACGCCGGCTGCGCGATGGGTCAGCACTGGATGGAGCGCGGCGAGCATGCGCTCGTCGTCTACGACGACCTGTCGAAACAGGCCGACGCCTACCGCCAGCTCTCGCTGCTGCTCCGCCGCCCCCCGGGTCGGGAGGCCTACCCCGGCGACATCTTCTACCTCCACAGCCGGCTGCTCGAGCGAGCTGCCAAGCTTTCGGACGAGTTGGGCGGCGGGTCGCTCACCGCCCTGCCGATCATCGAGACGAAGGCTGGCGACATCGCGGCCTACATCCCGACCAACGTCATCTCGATCACCGACGGCCAGATCTTTCTGGAGACCGACCTTTTCAACTCCGGGGTGCGCCCGGCGATGAACATCGGGAACTCCGTCTCGCGTGTCGGCGGCGCCGCCCAGGTGAAGGCCATGAAGTCGGTCGTCGGTTCATTGAAGATCGACCTCGCCCAGTTCCGGGACCTCGAGGCGTTCGCGACGTTCGGCTCCGAGCTCGACAAGGCCTCCCAGGCCCAGCTCGACCGCGGCTACCGCCTGATCGAGCTGATGAAGCAGGGTCACAACGAGCCGATGCCCGTCGAGGAGCAGATCGTCGTCATCTACGCCGGCGTGCACGGGTTCGTCGACGCCATCGCGGTCGGCGACGTCACGCGCTTCGAATCGGTCCTGCGCGCCGACTTCCGCTCGGCGCACCCCGACATGCTCGAGCACATCAGGTCGACGGGGGAGCTGCCCGAGACGGCCGGGTTCGAGGCCGCCATCGGTGACGTGGCGGCGGGCTTCGCCAAGGACCCCGACGCCGTCGTCGCGCCCGAGGACGCGGCGCCCGCCGCCGCTGCGGAGCTTGCGCCGGAGGAACCCGCGACGACCGACCTGCGGGACTGATCGATGTCGTCTGGCCAGGAACGCGTCCTTCGGCGCCGGATCCGCTCGATCGAGTCGACCGAGAAGCTGACCCGGGCGATGGACCTCATCTCGGCGTCCCAGATCGTGCGCGCCCAGAACCGCATCGGGGCGAGCCGTCCCTACGCCGAAGGGATCGGGGAGATCCTCGGGATCGCGAACGCCGATCTCGGCCCGGCCTCGCCGCTCGGCGGCGTGCCCGGTGACCCGCGCCACGTCCTCGTCGTCGCCGTCGTCGCCGATCGCGGGCTTTGCGGCGCCTACAACTCGAACGTGCTGCGCACGGCCGACCGGCTGATGCGCGCCGGCGAGGGTGAGGGCCGCGCCTACTCGCTCGTCACCGTCGGGCGCCGGGCCCAGCGGTACTTCCGGTTCCACGGGCGGGAGATCGAGACGGCGTTCGTGAAGATGACCGAACGGCCGACCTACGAGGACGCCTGTCGGGTCGCCCGGGAGTTGACGGTCCCGTTTCTCGCCGGCAGCGTCGATCTCGTCCAGCTCGTCTCGACGCGCTTCCGCTCCGCCGGGATCCAGGCCGTCGAGGTGCGTCAGCTCCTCCCGCTCGCGCCGACGGGGCGCGCGCTCGGCGCGGGCACCGTCGCGGAGCCGGGTCCGCCCGTGGGCTTCTACGACTTCGAGCCGGAGGCCCCGGACCTGCTTGCCGCGCTCGTCCCGAGTTTCGCCGAGGCGGCGATCTTCGAGGCGCTCCTGGAGGCCTCGGCCTCGGAGCACACCGCGCGCCAGCGGGCGATGGCGGCGGCGACGGAGAACGCCGAGGATCTCACGACGACGCTCGGCCGGACGATGAACCGCGTCCGCCAGGATTCGATCACGACCGAGATCATGGAGATCGTGGGCGGTGCCGAAGCGATGCGGCTCGCCGGTCGCGCGGCCGGTTCCGAGACGACGACCGACAGTCTCAGCGAGGAGTAGAGGTATGGCGACAGAACGTGCCCAGTCGGACCCCGGGGGCGGGCCGCTCGAGAACGGCCGGATCATGTCGATCGCCGGTCCCGTCGTCGACGTCGAGTTCCCGCCGCACGCGCTGCCGGCGATCAACACGGCGCTCGAGATCGACCTCGAGCTCGAGGGCGTGGCGGTCGTCATCACCGCCGAGGTGGCGCAGCAGATCGGCGAGGGGCGCGTCCGGTGCATCTGCCTGAAGCCGACCGACGGCCTGGAGCGCGGCGCCGTCGTGCGCAACACCGGCCAGGGGATCACCGTGCCCGTGGGCGACAACGTGCTCGGCCACGCCTTCGACGTCATCGGCCAGCCGATCGACACCGACGACATCGGTCCGATCGTCGACCGCTGGGAGATCCACCGCGACCCGCCGCCATTCGACGAGCTCGAGCCGCGCCGCGAGATGTTCGAGACCGGGATCAAGGTGATCGACCTGTTGGAGCCGTACGTGCAGGGCGGCAAGATCGGCCTGTTCGGCGGTGCCGGCGTCGGCAAGACCGTCCTCATACTCGAGATGATCAACCGCGTCGCCAAGCAGCACGGCGGCGTCTCGGTCTTCGCCGGGGTGGGTGAGCGGACCCGCGAGGGGAACGACCTCTGGCTCGAGATGCAGTCTTCGGGCGTCATCGACAAGGCGGTCCTCGTCTTCGGGCAGATGGACGAGCCACCCGGCGTCCGGCTGCGGGTCGGGCTCAGCGCCCTCACGATGGCGGAGTACTTCCGGGACGTGAAGCACCAGGACGTGCTGTTGTTCGTCGACAACATCTTCCGCTTCGTGCAGGCCGGTTCCGAGGTGTCGACGCTGCTCGGGCGGATGCCGTCCGCCGTCGGCTACCAGCCGACGCTCGCCGACGAGATGGGCCAGCTCCAGGAGCGGATCACGTCGACGCGGGGCCGTTCGATCACCTCGGTGCAGGCCGTGTACGTGCCGGCGGACGACTACACAGACCCGGCGCCGTTCACGACGTTCGCCCACCTCGACGCCACGACCGAGCTGTCGCGCCAGATCGCGGCACTGGGGATCTACCCCGCGGTCGACCCGCTCGCCTCGACGAGCAGCATCCTCGCCCCCGAGGTCGTCGGCGAGCGCCACTACGCCTGCGCGAGCGCTGTGAAACAGGTCCTCCAGCGCTACCGCGACCTGCAGGACATCATCGCCATCCTCGGCCTCGAGGAGCTGTCCGAGGAGGACCGGGTGACGGTGACCCGGGCGCGCAAGATCCAGCGGTTCCTGTCGCAGCCGTTCTTCGTCGGCGAGGTCTTCACCGGCCTGCCGGGCGTCTACGTCGGCGTGGACGAGACCGTCCGCAGTTTCGAGGCGCTCCTCGGCGGCGACCTCGACGACGTCCCGGAGCAGGCATTCCTGAACGCCGGCGGCGTCGACGACGTCCAAGCGAAGTCCAAGCAGCTCGAGAGCGCCTGAGAGCGCGGGCCGTGGGGACGCCGTTCCACGTCGAGCTCCTCACGCCGGAGCGGACGCTGTACTCCGGTGAGGCCGGCGAAGTCTCGTTGCGCACGGTAGAAGGCGAGATCACCTTCCTCGCCCGCCACGAGGACTACATCGGCGTCGCCGACGTGACGGTCGTGCGCATCGGGAGCGCGGACGGCGAGGGTGGCGATGGGACCGGGGGGGCGCAGGCGGAACTGCGCGCCGCGGTCCACGGGGGTTTCGTGCACGTCGACCGCCGGGGTGTCGTCATCATGGCCCCCGTGGCCGAGCTCGGCCCGGAGATCGACATCGGGCGCGCCCGCGCCGCGCTCGCCGCGGCCGAGGAGCGGATCAGTGCCGCGCCCTCGCCAGCCGAGGTGGCGACCGCGCCCGGTCACCCCGCTCCCGGGACGGTGCCCGTCGTGGCCGCCGGCGACTCGGCGCAGGTGGCCGCCCGGCGCGCCCGAGTCCGTCTCGAAGCGGCGGGGGCCACCGCCCGGACGTGACGGCCGGCCGGGGTTCCGCCCCCGCCGGCGGGCCGCGCCGCGCCGCTCCGGCGACCCGTCGGCGCCTGCTCGTCGCGATGACCGTCGCCGGCGACGCGGCCCGCGAGATCGACGGCCTGCGGCGCGCCCTCGGCGGCTCCGGGCTCGGCCGCATCGACCCGCACGTCACGCTCGTCCCGCCCGTCAACGTCCGCGAGGAGGATCTCGTCGACGTGCTCCGGCTCGTCCGCGGCGTCGCGGCGGCGGATCCCGCCGAGGTCGTGCTCGGGCCGGCGCGCACGTTCGCCCCGCGAACCCCCGTCGTCTACCTCGAGGTGGGCGGGGACACGGCGCGGATCGCCGATCTGCGCCGCCGGCTCAGCCAGCCGCCGCTCGTGCCGGGCGTCGCCCGCCCCGAACGGCCCTTCGTCCCGCACGTCACGATCGGCGGCCGGGTCGACCGGGCCCGGATCGCCGGCGCGCTCGCCATGCTCGACGAGTTCAGGTTGCCCGTGTCGCTCGCGACCGTCGTGCTCTGCGAGCAGGACGTCGCCGCCCCGCGCCACCCCTGGCACGTCATCGCCGACGTTGCCCTCGGTTCGGGGGCGACGGTCGGCCGGGGAGGACGCGAGCTCGTCTTCGTCGGCTCGACGATCCTCGACCCCGAGACGGCGGAGTGGGCGCAGGCGACGCCGGGCGAGGAGCCGCCCGGACCGGAAAAGGACGAGGCCGCCGGGGCGCGGTTCGTGCTCGTCGCCTACGCCGGCGGCCGGCCGGTCGGGGCGGTCGTGGGGTCGGTTGCCGGCGCCACGGTCGAGGTCCACCGGATACGCCTCGACGCTGGCCGCCGCGGCGAGGGCATCGGCGGGCAGCTTGTCGCGGCTGCCGAACGGGCGGCCGCGGGGCGCGGGTGCACCCGCGTCGTCTTCGCCGCCACGGCCGACGGGCCCGTCGAGCGCTTCCTCGCCCATCGCGGCTACGTCCGGGAGGCCGTGTTCGCCGGCGACTCCCGAGATCCCCGCGTGACGCTCGGGCGATCAGTCCGCTGAGGGCGTCGGCGGAGGCGCGGTCCGGCCGCGATCAGTCAACCACGCCCCGGTGGGGCGGTAGCGTCGAGGCGATGCAGCAGTTCACCGTGCGGCCGGCCGGGCGACTTCGTGGCGAGATCACCGTCCAGGGGGCCAAGAACTCGGTCCTGAAGCTCATGGCCGCGTCGCTGCTCGCCGAGGGGACCACCCGGATCGAGAACGTCCCGCGCATCACCGACGTGAAGATCATGGAGGAGGTCCTGACCGCGATCGGCGCCGAGGTCCGCCGGGACGAGACCGGCGCCGTCCTCGTCACCGCCCCAGCGGTCTGCACGCCGGTCGCGCCCTATGAGCTCGTCGAGAAGATGCGGGCCTCGATCGTCGTGCTCGGACCCCTCCTCGCCCGCCACCATTTCGCGCGGGTGTCGCTGCCCGGAGGCGACGATTTCGGCTCCCGGCCGATCGACATCCACCTCCGGGCGCTCGGGGAGCTCGGCGCCGAGTTCACGACGGAGCATGGTTACGTCGAGGGCCGGTGCGACCGCTTCGTCGGCGCGCGCATCGTCCTCGAGTATCCGAGTCACACGGCGACGGACAACATCCTTGCCGCGTCCGTCCTCGCCAAGGGGACGACCGTGATCGAGAATGCCGCTCGGGAGCCCGAGGTGACAGATCTCGCCGAGCTGCTGACGGCGATGGGGGCGCGCATCACCGGGGCGGGGACCTCGCGGATCGAGGTCGAGGGCGTCGACGAGCTCCATCCGGCCTCGCACCGGGCGGTTGCCGATCGCGTCGAGGCCGCGACGTTCCTCGCCGCGGCCGCCATCGCCGGCGGCGAGGTCCACGTGCGCGGCGCGCACCACGAGCACATGGACATGTACCTCGAGAAGCTCGAGGCGATGGGGGTCGGCCTCGAGCCGACGGCAACCGGGGTCACCGCCCACGCCGCCGGGAGGCCGGTGGCGGTCGACGTCTCCACGCTCCCGTATCCGGGTGTGGCGACCGACTACAAACCGCTGCTCGTCACCGTCCTCGCCGTGGCCTCGGGTGTGGCGATCGTGAGCGAGAACATCTACGCGGGCCGCTTCCGTTACGTCGACGAGCTGCGCCGCATGGGCGCGGACATCCGCACCGAGGGCCATCACGCCGTCGTGCGCGGGGTCGAGCGGCTGTCCGGCGCGCCCGTGCGCGCGCCCGACATCCGGGCCGGCGCGGCGCTCGTCCTCGCGGGCCTCGTCGCCGAGGGCGAGACGCTCGTCACCGGGGTCGAGCACATCGACCGGGGCTACGAGGACTTCGACGGCAAGCTGCGGGCCCTCGGAGCCGACATCACCCGCGGCGACGATCGCCCGCCCACCGGGGCCTGAGGCCGCGCGATCACCGTCGTGAATGGACCCGGCGCGCGCCGACGCCGCGCGGCCCGCCAGCAGACGCTCTCCCCGACGGGCTGGCGTCTCGCCGGCGACGACCCCCGCTGGTACGAGCGGGCCGTCTTCTACGAGCTGTCGACGCGGGCGTTTTTCGACTCGAACGGCGACGGGACGGGCGACCTCGCCGGCGTCATCGAGAAGCTCGACTACCTCACCTGGCTCGGCGTCGACTGCCTGTGGCTGCTGCCGTTCTATCCCTCGCCGATGCGCGACGGCGGCTATGACGTCGCCGACTACGTCGACGTCGCGCCGGAGTTCGGGAGCCTCGACGACATGACCCGCCTCGTCGGCGAGGCGCACGACCGAGGGATCCGGATCATCATCGACCTCGTCCTCAACCACACGAGCGACGTCCACCCCTGGTTCGTCGAGTCCCGGTCGTCGCGGGACAACCCGAAGGCCGACTGGTACGTCTGGAGCGACACCGACAAGCGGTACGCGAACATCCGCGTGATCTTCTCGGATTCGGAGTCGTCGAACTGGACCTGGGACAACGTCCGCCAGCAGTACTACTGGCACCGGTTCTTCCACTTCCAACCCGACCTCAACCTCGACAACCCCGAAGTGCGCGCCGCGTTGATGTCGGTTGTCCGCTTCTGGCTCGACCTGGGGGTCGACGGCTTCCGTCTCGACGCCGCGGCGTTCCTTTTCCAGCGCGAGGGCACGTCCGGCGAGAACCTGCCCGAGACGCACGAGTTCCTGCGGCAGATCCGCGCCGAGATCGACCGCGACTACCCGAACCGGGTGCTGCTCGCCGAGGTGAACCAGTGGCCCTACGACGTCGCCGACTACTTCGGCGAGGGCGACGAGTGCCACATGTGCTTCCACTTCCCGCTCATGCCCCGGATGTTCATGGCGATTCGGCGCGAGCAGCGCTTCCCGATCACCGAGATCCTCGCCCAGACGCCGCCGATCCCGGACGGTTGCCAGTGGGGGATCTTCCTGCGCAACCACGACGAGCTCACGCTTGAGATGGTGACCGACGAGGAGCGCGACTACATGTACGCCGAGTACGCGGGTGACCCCCGGATGCGCAAGAACCTCGGGATCCGCCGCCGGCTCGCCACCCTCGTCGAGAACGACCGCGGCGTCGCCGAGCTGTTGTTCGCGCTCCTGTTGTCGCTCCCGGGGGCGCCGGTCCTCTACTACGGCGACGAGATCGGCATGGGGGACAACATCTACCTCGGAGACCGCGACACGGTGAGGACGCCGATGCAGTGGACTCCGGACCGCAACGCCGGGTTCTCGACGGCCGACTTCGCCCAGCTCTTCCTGCCACCGCTCATGGACCCCGTCTACGGCTACGCCTCGGTGAACGTCGAGGCCTCGACGCGGGACCCGTCGTCGTTCCTCCACTGGCTCCAGCGGATGATCGCCGTGCGCCGCCAGCTTCCGGTCTTCGCGACCGGGTCGATCGAGGTCCTGTCGGCCGACAATCCCTCGGTGCTCGTCTATCTGCGGACGACGAAGGACCCGGTGACGGGCGGGACGCACTCCGTCGTGTGCGTGAACAACCTCTCGCGCTTCGCCCAGGCGACGGAGCTCAGCCTCGTCCGCTGGAGGGGGACGCCCCCGGTCGAGCTCATCGGGCGCTCGACGTTCCCGCCGATCGGGCTCGAGGGCTACCGCGTCACGCTCGGGCCGCACGGATTCTTCTGGCTGCAGGTCGAGGGGCGCTGACCGACGTGCTCGTCCACGAGGAGCTGGGGGCGCTCGCCCGGTCGTATCTCGACCGCCAGAGCTGGTTCCAGCTGACGATCCCGGGCGCCCGCGCCGGCGAGATCGAGCTCGCCGGGGCCGAGGTGCTCCGCGAGGCATCCCCGCCGTTGTGCCGGTTGCTGCTCGCCTGCCGCGGCCGTCATTTCAGCGTCTTTGTCGGGTGGCGGGAGGCGGCCGAGGCGACCCGGGCGCTCCACGGGCGGGAGGGCGCGACCTTCGGCACCGCGCTCGAGGACGGACGTTCCGTGCTCGTCTACGACGCCCTCGCCGACGACGCCCTCGCCCTCGAGCTGCTCCGCCGGGCGACCGGGGGCCGGGAGACGGCGACGCGCGTCCG
>Ga0181539_1000557_pt1 | contig 44710 bp, 45 predicted proteins | sample PEATcosm2014_Bin_46_FD_119767 | JGI IMG/M metagenome (GOLD analysis project Ga0181539, IMG submission 119767) | Peatland microbial communities from MTU Mesocosm Facility, Houghton, MI, USA - PEATcosm2014_Bin23_60_metaG | ecosystem: Environmental > Terrestrial > Soil > Wetlands > Peat | place... | reverse complement strand
GCTCGGGCTCGACCAGCCGCCGGCCGAGGACCGCACGACCCAGCGAAGGAGAACAACAGAGCGCCACGCGACCTGACGCTCACCGGCGATCGTTTACAGGGCGTTCAGGACTTGACCATCAGCGGCAGCTCAAGGCAAGAGCGTCGTTCTGGCGCGTAAACGGCCCGGCTCCGCAGCGATGTCGTCGAATCTTCCTGGCTTGATTGACACATCTCGATGAAAGCTTTATCCTTTGCATTGAGGAATGTCGATAAAGGCTTCATCCCCGCCCGGGAGAGTCCGAAGCCGAGGAGGAACGATGTCCACCCAGCTGGTTCAGGAGATTCCTCTGGCGCCCGTCGCCTGCTGCACCCCAGTAGCCGATCCGGACATCACTCGGGATCAGGCCGAAACGCTGGCCTCGATCTTCAAAGCCCTCGCCGACCCCCACCGGATCCGGATTGTCAACCTGCTCGCCAACGCCACTGAGCCGGTCTGCGTCTGCGAATTCATGCCTCAGCTCGGGCTGTCGCAGGGAACGGTGAGCTTCCATCTCAAAAAGCTCCTCGCGGTCGGGCTACTGGAGAGGAAGGAGCGAGGGACGTGGGCTTACTACTCACTCAAGCGTGAAGGGCTGGGTCAGCTCGCCACGTTGTTTGACGCACAGGAGGTCGCGACATGAGCAATGACATGGATCTGCGTGAGGACGTCCGGCGCCACTACGCCGAGGCGGCACACACGGTGATCGCGGGCCAGGGAGCGGCCTGCGACTGCCGCCATCCCGGGACGACGTGCTCCGAGGGGGGACATGCTTCCGGCCCCGCGTTCTACGACGCGCTCACCGAGGGGGGACTTCCCGAGGCTGCTGTGCTCGCAAGTCTTGGGTGCGGTAATCCGACGGCCGTAGCCGAACTGCATTCCGGGGAGACGGTGCTCGATCTCGGAGCGGGTGGTGGCATCGATGTGCTGCTTTCGGCCAAGCGTGTGGGGCCGACCGGCAAGGTGTACGGGCTCGACATGACCGAGGAGATGCTCGCGCTCGCGATCAAGAACCGCGACGACGCCGGCGCCAATAACGTGGAGCTTCTCAAGGGATACATCGAACAGGTACCGCTGCCCGCCAACACCGTCGACGTCGTCATCTCCAACTGCGTCATCAACCTGTCGACGGACAAGCCTCTGGTGTTCGCGGAGATGCACCGCGTTCTCCGGCCGGGTGGGCGCATCGGCATCAGCGACGTAGTCGCCGACAACGACGTGACGCCCGAGCAGCGAGCCGAACGAGGCACGTACGTCGGATGCATCGCGGGTGCTCTGTCGTTCGAGGAGTATGAGGCAGGATTGCGAGCTGCCGGGTTCGAAGATGTCGTTATCTCTGCGACAGCCGAGTACGTGCCCGGCATGCATGCCGCGATCATCAAGGCGACGAAATCCTCATCGGTGGTTGCGGCACCCATCGACGCACCCGTAGCGCGTGAGCTGCCAATCGGGCAGAAGTCCTGTTGCTAACGACGACGGAGGAGCAACCCATCTTCCTGGTTGCAGCCACGGTCGGACCCGGGCGGGAACGCATGCTGCTGACCCCTCGACAAACCTGGACTGGAGGCTTGTCTTGAGCGACGTCGTTACCGATCGCCCGCTTGTGGAGGTCGCGCCCGAGGCGCCAGTCATCGTTCGTCTATCGTTCCTCGACCGGTTCCTGCCGGTGTGGATCATCCTGGCCATGTCTGTCGGCCTCGGACTCGGACGGGCCATCCCGAGCCTGAACAGCCACCTCAATGCCATCCAGGTGACCTCGGGGACTTCGCTGCCGATCTTCATCGGTCTGCTGGTGATGATGTACCCGGTGCTCGCCAAGGTCCGCTATGACCAGCTCGGCTCGGTCACCCGGGACCGACGGATGCTCGTGTCGTCCCTGGTGCTCAACTGGGTGGTCGGCCCGGCGGTCATGTTCGCGTTGGCCTGGCTGATGCTGCCCGACCTGCCCACCTACCGGACCGGGCTGATCATCGTCGGCCTTGCCCGCTGCATCGCCATGGTGCTGATTTGGAACGAGCTGTCCTGCGGTGACCGGGAAGCCGCGGCGGTGCTGGTGGCCATCAACTCGCTGTTCCAGGTAGTCGCCTTCGCTCTCCTCGGCTACTTCTACCTCAAAATGTTGCCCGGCTGGCTCGGTCTCAGCACCGTCGGCCTGCACCTGTCGGTCGGGCGGATCGCCGAGACCGTCGCGATCTTCCTCGGTATCCCGCTCTTGGCCGGGTACCTCACCCGCAGGATCGGCGAGCGGGCCCGGGGTCGGGACTGGTATGAGACCAAGTTGCTACCCCGCCTCGCCCCGTTCGCCCTCTACGGGCTGCTCTACACCATCGTCATCCTCTTCGCCCTCCAAGGCCACACCATCACCTCACGTCCCGCTGACGTAGCCCGCATCGCCTTGCCCTTGCTGGGCTACTTCGCCGTCATGTGGTTCGGGTCGTTCGCGCTCGGCAGAGCGATCGGCCTCCCTTACGAGCGGACCGCCACCCTGGCGTTCACCGCGGCGGGCAACAACTTCGAGCTGGCCATCGCCGTCGCCATCGGCGTGTTCGGCGTCACGAGTGGCGAAGCCCTCGCCGGTGTCGTCGGCCCTCTCATCGAAGTTCCCGTCCTCGTCAGTCTGGTGTACGTGTCCCTATGGGCCCGACGGCGCTACTACCCGTCGATCGCACAAACCGGACTGGAGGAAGCTACATGACCGACACCCCCGTCGTTCTGTTCCTCTGTACGCACAACGCGGGCCGGAGCCTCGCGGCCAAGGTCCTGCTCGACCACTACGCCCAGGGCCGGGTCGATGTCCGCTCAGCCGGGTCTGAACCGGCCGATCAGCTCAACCCGTCGGTCCTCGCCATCCTGCATGAACGGGGCCTGGACCCGACACGAGAGTTCCCGAAGTCCCTCACTGACGAGACTGCGAGAGCTGCCGACGTCATCGTCACCATGGGCTGTGGCGACGCGTGCCCGTATTATCCCGGCAAGCGCTACCTCGACTGGGAGGTCGAAGACCCCGCTGGTAAATCAGTCGACATAGTCCGGCTCATCATCGACGACATCGACGGGCGAGTCCGATCCTTACTCGCGGACCTCACCGAGCCTGCAAAGCAATGATGGTCCACGTCGATGTCGTCCTTCGGAAGCCAGGCCGACACAGGCCGGCAACGTCCTATTTGCCGAGCAGGACGGGTCGCGTGCGGCTGCGCAGATCCAAGCGTTCACCGATACGTGGCGATGGGACCAGGCGGCGGTTACCGACTACGAACGCACCGTCGAACGGGGAGGGAGTATCGCTAATGCGTTGATGGCGATACGAACCTTCCTCGGACCATCCAACATGCTCGCCTACTTGTCGATGATGGCACCGCGGTTGGTGGAACTGCGGCGCGTGCTCAAGCCGACGGGGAGCATCTACCTCCACTGAGATCCCACAGCGAGCCAAACTGCTGGAACGGCACGCCCGGTCGACCAGACGAGGCAGGACCTGCTCGCGGTAGAAGCCCACGTCGCGCAGGCTAATCGCCCGACGATCGGGGTCGTGGCTGACCTGGCAGAGCGCCGGGGTTTTCACGCGGTGGCCTGGTCCCCGTGAACAGATCAAGTGGGCCAGTCAGTGGGTCCAGGTCACGTCCACTCGCTGTGCGAGTCGATGCGACTACGCACCCGCATCCGGAAGCCACCTCGCCAGGGTTCGCCCGTTCGTAGGCGTTCCACTCCAGGTCCATAACTACGCCCCGGTGGGTGCCGTCCCCACACGGAGCTCCTCAGACTGTCGACGCCTGTTCGAGATACCCCGGGGGGTATACTGCAAACACGTTCGTACAGGTTCGCGCTCGCGCTGGTAGAGACGGAGGTAATGACGTGGCAACGGTGATGCTGGGACGAGACAACTTCGATGAGATCGTCAACTCGAACACGGTTGTGCTCATCGATTTCTGGGCGAGCTGGTGCGGGCCGTGCCGGATGTTCGCCCCAGTGTTCGAGAGGGCCTCCGAGCAGCACTCCGATGTCGTTTTCGCCAAGGTCGACACCGAGGCCGAAGAGGAGCTCGCGGCGAGGTTTCAGATCATGTCGATCCCGACGCTGATCGCCTTCCGGGACCAGGTCCCCCTCTACGCCCAGCCCGGAGTCTTATCGCCCGCCGCCCTCGAAGAGCTGATCGCGAGGATCAAGGATCTCGACATGGACGAGGTCCGACGTCAGGTCGCCGTCGGGGGGCAGAAAACCGCCGCGGCTCGAGCCTGACGGCGCCGTTGATTCGTAGCGACGCCAGTCGCAAAGGAGGGATCGTGCAACTTCCCGACGAGGTGACCAACGAGGTACGGACGCGCCTTCGCCGCGTAGCCGGACAGGTGGAGGGGGTAGAGCGCATGCTGTCCGAGGGTAGAGAGTGCCGGGAGGTGCTCGCCCAGCTCTCGGCGGCCACCAAGGCGCTCGAGCAAGCGGGCTTTCGCCTCGTCGCCGCCGGACTCACCTACTGCCTCGAGCACCCCGAGGAAGCGGAAGTCGACGGCTATGGCGTCGAGGCCGTGCAGAAGATGTTCATGAAGCTCGCCTAGAAGGGAATCGCCATGCACGGGATCGAGACGACCGTCGAGTCCTCCTTCGCCGACACGGAGGTCGTCGTGCGCGGGGCGCTCGCCGCCGAAGGCTTTGGGGTGCTGAGCGAGATCGACGTGGCGGCGACATTGAAGGCCAAGCTCGATGTGGACCGCCCGCCGCTCAAAATCCTTGGCGCCTGCAACGCTTCGCTTGCCCACCGAGCACTCGAGATCGACCCGTCGGTCGCCTTGGTGCTCCCCTGTAACGTGGTGCTCGAGGCGGTCGGGGGTGGAACCCGTGTGGCGATCGCCGACCCGCGAACCCTCTTGGCTTCTGCGGCACTTGCCGAGGTCGCGGCCGAGGCCGCCGCGCGGCTGACCCGCGTCTCCGGCGCGTTGCGGAGCGCTTGAACGTGCGCGACCTGCACCACAGCCAGGTCATGAGTCACCGACGGTCCTCGGTTCGGCCGACGACCGAGTTGCCGAATACCAGGACGCTCGCGGTCTGCGCCCATCCCGACGACGAAAGCTTCGGTCTCGGTGCGGCGCTCGCCGCCTTTGGCGCATCCGGCGCCGCGATGACCGTGCTGAGCCTCACCCGGGGGGAGGCCTCGCCGCTCGGGACGCAAGGCCTCGACCTCAGACGGGTGCGAAGCGCCGAGCTCGCCGCGGCGACCCGGGTCCTCGGGGTGCGTCGTCTCGTGGTCTTCGACCATGCGGATAGCGGGCTCTTCGACGTACCAGTCGAAGTCCTCGTACGCGAGATCAGCGTGCTTGTCGACGACACCCGTCCGGATCTGCTCCCTGTGTTTGACGAGGCAGGTGTCACCGGTCACCCTGACCACCGGCGCGCCACCGAAGCGGCGGTCGAGGCCGCCGAGATCTTCGGCCTCCCTGTACTCGCGTGGACGATCCTCCACGAGGTCGCGACCAAGTTGAACGACGAGCTCGGCGTCTCGTTCGTCGGACGGCCCGCCACCGAAATCGACGTGGAGGTCATCGTCGACCGCACGGTGCAACGCGACGCGATCGCCTGCCACGCAACGCAGTCTCTCGACAACCCCGTGCTATGGCGGCGCCTCGAGCTGGAGGGTGACATCGAGCGTTTCTGCTGGCTACGTCGCGCGGCGAGGACCGCCCCGCTCGCTCCCCAATCGCGGGCAGGGCGAATGCCCCCCGCCGACGCTCACCAAAGGCCAGAGGAGGCCCGATAATGGAACACAAGGACTGGGATGAGCGGTACGCCGGCGATGAGCTGCTCTGGAGAGCGGATCCGAACCGATTCCTCGTGGCCGAGACCGAGCACCTCACACCTGGACGAGCGCTCGATCTCGCTTGCGGCGAGGGGCGGAACGCCGTCTGGCTCGCCGAGAAGGGCTGGGAAGCGACCGGCATCGACTTCTCACCGGTCGCCCTCGCCAAGGCGCGATGCCTCGCCGAGGAGCGGGGCGTCGTGGTGGGATGGGTCGAGGCCGACGTGCGCGAGTGGGAAGCTCCGAGTTCGTTCGACCTCGTTGTCGTCTTTTACCTCCACCTTCTCGCCAACGAGCGCCGTCGAGCCCATCACAATGCCGCCCATGCGGTCGCGGTCGGCGGCACACTGCTTATCGTTGGCCACGACTTCGCGAACCTCGCCGAGGGGATCGGCGGCCCCCAAGACCCGGCGTTGCTCTTCACACCCGCCGACGTTCTCTCCGACCTCGCCGGGCTCGACGTCTCCTTCGAGTTCGAGCGAGCCGAAAGCGTGCGGCGGCCCGTCCTGGCCAACGGAGGCCAGGTCGACGCCATTGACGTACTCGTCCGCGCCATGCGGAAGTCGTGACCGGCGAGGGTCGACAGAACTTCGGGCTCTGTTGCAGCTGCAAACTCGATGAAAGGGTGGTTCCATGGGACACAACAGCGAGCTGATCGCCGCACTGCGTGAGCCGACTCGATCGCTGCGCCACGCTGCGCCTGAGGTCTGGGCGGGCTTTGGCAAGCTGCACGACGCTGCGCTTGGCGACGGGGCGCTCCCCGCGAGAATCAAGGAGCTCATAGCCCTCGTCATCTCCGTCGTCAAGCAGTGCGACGGCTGTATCGCCTACCACGCGAAGGCTGCCGCGCTCCAAGGCGCGACGCCAGAAGAGGTCGCCGAGTCGCTCTCGGTCGCGATCCTCATGGACGGCGGCCCCTCGACGACGTACGGTCCAAGGGCCTTCGCCGCATACGAGGAGTTCGCCGCCGACGTGCACTCGCCGGCTCTGTAGTCCGGGCAGCAGGTGAACTGAGCCGCCGCATCACAACATCACGCCAGTGGCTGCGAGGGCCCCTTCACGAGGTGTACGAAAACACCGAAACGGGTGTACGGAATCGACCGAAACAGGTTACGGAATCGACCGAAATCCGCAACCGGGGAGCAGCGGCCGTACCGTCGGCGAATCCGCCGAGTGGGACTGCCCTCAGGGCGCCACGCCGTCGTGCGCCGGGTCCTGGTGGAACATCGGCCACGCCGGCCACGTCTCCGGGGTGACGGGGAGCCGGTAGGACACGATCTTGGCGGGGTAGTTGAAGGCGGCGGGACCACCGCAGGCCTCGATCACGCTCCATCCCGACCCGGCGCCGGTCCCCAGGACGTCGGCCACCGCCACGGCGCTGAAGACCCGGCAACCCGGGTCGATTGCCTGATTCACGAATGACGTCCCGAACAGGTAGTCCCCGGTGGCGCCGCTCACCGGGTAGAGGCCGGCGCCCGAGCCGACGAGCACGTCATTCCACGGTTCCCCGCTCAGTGGCACGAGGACCGGGGAGGCAAAATCGGTGGGTCCGGTCAACACCTGGGACCAGAGTCGCTCTCCGCCGCCGCTCCAGGCGGTCACTCGCGAGACACCCGAGGCCAGGCAGCTGGAATTGGTGAGGCCGGTACACACCCAGGAGGTGTCGACCACCGCTGGGGTGCCGGAGCTGTTGATGACCCCGATGGCCGGGGAGCCGAGCGAGGGCCCCGAGGTCCGCACCGGCCAACCGGGGACCGGCGCCCCGTTGTCCGCGTAGTAGGCGAAGAGCCGGTAGGTGCCCCATCGGAAGGGCTGATAGTAGAAGCCGGTGCCGACCACCACGGCGGCTCGGCCGGAGGAGTTGATCACCCCGACCGCCGGGCTCGACCAGATGGTCTGGTTCTCGCAGTGCTGCCAAACGAGGGTCGGCCGGCCGCCCAGGTAGCGGTAGTCGCTGATCCAACCCCCCCAGCAGCCGTGCAAGCCGTGGGCGTCGCCGCCGATGAAGATGCTGTCGCCCCGGGTCCCGGGGACCTGGTAGAGGGCGGGAGAGGACCAGATGGTGTCGGCGTTGTTGAGGGGGAAGCCGGGGAGGAGCCGCCCCGAGGGGGTGAGGGCGTAGAGGTAGTGGTCCCAGGACCCGAACACGATGTCCGGCCGGGAAGAGGCGGTGAGGGGCCCCACCGCCGGGGTGGAGATCACCCCCACCGCGGTCCCCGGGGCCGCCCCCACGTGGAAGAGGAACCGGACCGACCCGTCCAGCCGGAAGGCCTCCACCTCCCGGGCGGTGTTGTCGACCCAGGTGGAGGCGGCCCCCACGATGATGGAGGGGGGATGGCGGGGGCCGTCTAGGAAGGCGATGGTGGGGCTGCCTTCGATGGCCACCGCTGCCCCCCGGGGGGCGGTGAGCCGCTCCGGCCAGCCGGGGAGCTCGGCCCCGGTGGCCGCGTTGAGCACGTGGAGCACCCCGTTTTCGTCACCCACCGCCACCAGGGTCTGGCCGTCCCAGTCGGCCACAGTGGGGGAGCTCTGGGCGATGGCCCCGGCCAGGCAGGTCACCCAGGAGGCGCTCGGCCAGGTGATGTCGTGCCCCGAAGCGGCCGAGCAGGCGGCCGGGGAAGAGGCGGCGACGGCGGGAGAGACGATCGCCGTCGCCAGGCCGAAGGCTCCGGCCGCCGCCAGCAGGGTCGCGGTGAGAAGTCTCGTGACGGGGATCGAGCCGTGTCGTTGTAATCGGAACCGGCGGGGAATGGGCGGGCGGGACAACCGGGGCATCACGCCGACCCTACCGGGGTACGGCATCCGTTGCGGATCGGCCTTCGCCCACGCTTTTCCTGCTCGGTAGCGTCCGGGCGGGCGGGCGGGTCGAGGAGAGAAGGCGACCGGCATGGCACGGAAGATGAGCTCGCGTGCGCGGTTTGCCTTCGTGACCCCGCGTTACCGACCCGGCGTGGTCGGGGGGTCCGAGGCGGTGATGGCCGAAGCGGCACGCGGTCTGGCCGGCCGCGGGTACCAGGTCGAGATCCTGACGACCTGTGCTCGGTCGCATTTCAGCTGGGCGAACGAGTTCGACGAGGGGACTTCGGAGGACCGCGGGGTCCTCGTCCGGCCGTTTTCCGACGGTCACGTCGCGCCGACGCCTGACGTCGTCCAGCCTCGAGCAGCGGATTCTCGCTGGCGAACGGCTGAGTGTGTCGACCGAGATCACGTGGGTGAACAGCCGTTTCCGGGTGCCCACGCTGTACCTGCATCTGCTGGCCGAGGCCCCGCGCTACGACACCATCGTGCTGTCGCCGTACCGCTTCTGATCGACCATCTACGGCGCACAGGTGGCGCCGGAACGATCGGTCGTGATGCCGTGTCTGCACGATGAGCCGTACGCACGGCTCTCGATCGTCCGGTCCACCCCAAGCGAGCCAAGGGTGGCAATCGAGAACGAGGGCCGTCGCGCGTCCCTCGTGCACTGCTTGATCGTGGTTCCGGGTCGCACCGTCTCCTCGCTAGCGTGACCCGGGTTTTGGCGCCTCACAGTTCATTGAGTGGTGGGCAGATGAGGGCTACTTCTTGTCGGCGAGGACTCCGACGGGTCCGAGTCAGCCGCTTGCCGGATGGTCGAGGGTGCGCTTCGCGTGTGGCCGGATTATGGCGATGAAGTCCGCCCACTCGACTTGGCGGGTGATTCGGGCGACCGTGACACCCCAGGCGATCCCGAACAGGAGGCCGAAGGTGACATCGCTGAACCAGTGCACGCCGAGCACGAGGCGGGTGCCGATCACGAACAGCGAAGCGACCAAGGCGATCAGCCAGGGCCACCAGATTCGGTAGGTCGCGGCGATGGTGCCAAGAAGGGCGAAGAGCACGGCGGTCACGGCAACAGAGTGGCCGGAGGGGAACGAGTAGCTGGTCTCGTGGATGGCTTTGATTGCGCCTGGTGCTGGGTAGTCGGCGGTCGGGGGCCGGGGCCGGAGGATGACTTCGCGAATGATCAACACCTCGAACTCGCCGCCGAGGTAAGCGACGATGGGAACGAGCGCCCGCATGGAACGCAGGGCGAAGGCCAGGATGGCGGTGAGTACCACGCAGATAACGGCCAAGGGGAAGGCGTCGAGGTAGGTGGCGACGACTTCGGAAATGCCGACGAGCGGGCTGCGGTGACGGAGGTACCAGCGCCCTACCGTGTCGTCCCAACCCTGGATCGGGCCCCCGCCGTGACGACCGACGATTACGAAGCCGACGACGAGCCCGACCGCGAAAATCCCGGTCGCTGCCGCCACGAGCAGCCCGACGGCTCGCCAGACTCGTTCGGGGCGCGCCCCCGTCTTGGCGGAGCGGCAGGGGGTTCCTTGTAGATGGGCCACGGCTCCTCGTAACAGCCAGCTCAGTCGAACGACACAGTAAGCGAAGCCGTGAGGGGTTGGCCGGGCTCGTCGTTGAGCGGATGACGGGCGATGCGCACGTTGCATTGGTAGTTACCGGAGGGTTCGAGCTCGTTGTTGCCGAATATCGGTTCAGGGCGGCGCTTTCGTGACGGGCGAGTCGACAGACGATCTTCGGGATCGATTGCCAACAGTGTGCCGAGACTGACACGGCGACATACCAGCACTGAGAGTCACCGGTACCATCATCTTCGTGGTGCAGTTGTTCGTTTTAGCTAGTAGACGGGCAGGGCTCGTCCCGGACCACCCCAGGAGCAGGTTATGGGTCATCGGCTGAGGCCGGCCGTGGTCTCCCGGCGGGTCTTTGTTGTGGCGGCGGTCTGCTTCTTGGCGGCCGTACTGGCCCTCGCTATACCTGCTCTAACTAGGGGGCACGCGTCAGGGACCGCTCGAGGCGGGCCCGGCAGCGCTAGCCGCCCAGGGGGGCCCGCTGCCGGCGTTCCGGTCGACCGAGCTTTGTTCCAGGCCGGGGCGTGCAGGCTGTTCGCTCCCACCAGCGGTAACCGCCACCAGACGGTCTTCCTCGACGCCGGCCACGGCGGCGTCGACCCAGGCGCAGTGGGGAAGACGAAGGCTGGCCGAACCGTCTACGAGGACGATCTCGCTCTGCGCGTCGAGTTGGACGCGCTGGCACTCTTGCGATCGGATGGCTTCACGGTGGTGGTGTCGCGGACCGCCGACTCGCTCGTCGGCCGCCTTGGGTCCCAAGACTTCTCTGGCGGGGTCCTCACTCCGCAAGGCGTGCACGACGACGTGGCGGCGAGAGACCGGTGCGCCGACCTGGCGCATGCTGCGGTTCTGGTCGGGATCTACTTCAACGCCGGTGGCAGTTCGCAGAATGCTGGCTGCATCACCGCCTATGACCGTGCACGCACGTTCTGGCGAGAGAACCTCCGCCTGGCTCGCCTGGTCCAAAGCGATGTCCTTTCCGCTCTCAACTCCCACGGCTGGGGGGTGCCGAACGACGGCGTGATGCCAGATGTCGGCTTGGGTGCGCCGGCACTCGATGACCCTGCTCAGGACTACGGGCATCTCCTCTTGTTGGGACCGGCCGAGCCTGGATGGTTCTCAACCCCGAGCGACATGCCCGGGGCCCTCATCGAGCCGCTCTTTGTTACTGACCCCTTCGAGGCCTCGATCGGTGTCAGTGCCACCGGCCAACAGGCCATGGCCAGAGGGATCGCGCTCGCCGTCGAGCAGTACCTCCATCCGGGCACTGTCAGCCCTGCCTCGCCGTGACACGTTGAATGAGCCGTCCACGGCGGACAGTAAAGGCGCGCCTCTACGGCTCGTCCTCGCTGTGGTCGTCTTGGTCGTAGCCGTAGCGCTGCTGTTTGCTGCGACCTCGGCGATACTCGCTGCCGGGTTTCCGTCGCCGGCGGCGGCTGCGACGGCCGGTTGGTCGTCGGGGACGCTGATCGACCCGGGAGGGGGCTACCGCCTGACCTCTGTCTCCTGCCCAAGGGCGAGCTTCTGCGCCGCGGTGGATCGGGACGGCAACGTCCTCACCTATAACGGCAGCTCGTGGTCCTCGCCCGTCGACATCGACGCGGGAAATTACCTCTCTTCCATCTCCTGCCCAACGGCGAGCTTCTGCGCCGCGGTGGACGAAAGCGGCAACGTCCTCACCTATAACGGCAGCTCGTGGTCCTCGCCCGCCGACATCGACGGGTCGAACGCGCTGGAGTCCATCTCCTGCTCGTCGGCGATCTTCTGCGCCGCGGTGGACAAAAGCGGCAACGTCCTCAGCTACGACGGCAGCTCGTGGTCGTCCGACGACATCGACGGGACGACCACGCTGCTCTCCGTCTCCTGCCCGACGGCGATCTTCTGCGCCGCGGTGGACTGGAACGGCAACGTCCTCACCTACAACGGCAGCTCGTGGTCCTCGCCCGCCGACGACATCGACGGGTCGAACGCGCTGTTCTCTGTCTCCTGCCCGACGGCGATCTTCTGCGCCGCGGTGGACGACAGCGGCAACGTCCTCACCTACAACGGCAGCTCGTGGTCCTCGCCCGCCGACGACATCGACGGGTCGCACGCGCTGAACTCCGTCTCCTGCCCGACGGCGAGCTTCTGCGCCGCGGTGGACGCCACCGGCCAGATCCTCACCTACAACGGCAGCTCGTGGTCCTCGCCCGACGACATTGCTGCGACGAACTGGTTGTACTCCGTCTCCTGCCCGACGGCGAGCTTCTGCGCCGCGGTGGACAGTACTGACGCGTTCACGTATTCGCCTTCGACGACCACCATCACCTCGATCACGTCGAACCCGGTTGTCGGCCAGCCGGTCTCCGTTGGCGTGCAGGTCACCGGGCCGAGCACCACCTCGGGGTCGCTGACCCCGAGCGGGCAGGTCACCGTCAGCGACGGTGCCCGGAGCTGTGAGGCGACGCTCAGCGGGTCGAACGGGACCGCGACCGCCTCCTGTTCGATCACCGAGCAAGCCGCGGGCAACTACTCGCTCACTGCCAGCTATCCGGGCGACGCCAACTTCGCCTCCAGCGAGACGTCCACCTCCACCTCGCTCACGGTCGCTAAGGGCACCTCCAAGACCGCCCTCAAGCTTTCTGCGAGGAAGGTCACCTACGGGCACGAGCAGACCGAGCACCTCTCGGTCACCGTCTCGCCGCAGTACTCCGGCTCGACGCCGACCGGAACCGTGACGGTGACGGAGTCCACGACGACGCTGTGCACCTTTACTCTGTCGTCGGCCAAGGGATCGTGCACGTTGTCGGCCACCGAGTTCGGCCCGGGCACCTATGGCCTCGTTGCCACCTACGGCGGCAGCGCCGACTTCGACGGCTCGGCTTCTGTCGAGGAGTCCTTCACCGTCGCCAAGGAAACCACGAAGACCACCCTCAAGCTCTGGGCCACCAAGGTGACCTACCGCGACGAGCAGGCCGAGCACCTCTCGGTCATCGTTTCGCCGCAGTACTCCGGCTCGACCCCGACCGGAACCGTGACGGTGACGCAGTCCACGACGACGCTGTGCACCTTTGCGCTGTCGGGCGCCAGGGGCTCGTGCACGTTGTCGGCCACCGAGTTCGGCCCGGGCACCTATGGCCTCGTTGCCACCTACGGCGGCAGCGCCGACTTCGACGGCTCGGCTTCTGTCGAGGACTCCCTCACCGTCGCCAAGGAAACCACGAAGACCACCCTCAAGCTCTCGGCCACCACGGTGACCTATAGCGACGAAGGCGCCGCACACCTCTCGGTCACCGTCTCGCCCGAGTTCGCTGGCTCGACCCCGACCGGAACCGTGACGGTGACGCAGTCCACGGCGACGCTGTGTGTGATCACGCTCTCGTCGGCCAAGGGCTCGTGCACGTTGTCGGCCACCGAGTTCGGCCCGGGCACCTACCACCTTGTCGCCACCTACGGCGGCAGCACGAACTTCGGGGGCTCGGCTTCAGCGCAGGAGTCCCTCACCGTTGTAAAGGCAACCTGGAAGACCACCCTCAGGCTCTCAGTCGCCAAGGTGACCTACGGCGACGAGCAGACCGAGCACCTCTCGGTCACCGTCTCGCCGCAGCACTCGGGCTCGAAACCCACCGGGAAGGTCACCGTCAAGGAGTCCACGGCGACGCTGTGTGTGATCACGCTGAAGTCAGCCAAGGGATCGTGCAAGTTGTCGGCCAAGAGGCTCAAGGTGGGCACCTACCACCTCGTCGCCACCTATGGCGGGAGCTCGAACTTCAAGCGCTCGACTTCAGCCAAGAAGAAACTCACCGTCGTGAAGTGACGAGCTGCTGCCTTGTCGCGGTACGGGCGGGCATCGGTCGCTGACCGGCACCTTGGCAACCGGTCAGCGTCCGTTCTCCGTGCTAGACGTCAAGCCGCCAGTGCTTGGTAGCAGAACGAGCATGTCCCTCCTCCGATCCAAACCCCTATGCTGACCGGATCGAGCATCGAGGTTGTTGGTGAGTGACCCTAAACATTCACGACGAGGCTGGTTCGAGGTGCTCCTCGCTGCCGGCTGGGGGAGGAGCGTCACTGCGACACCTTAGTGGTACCATATTCAGTACCACTTAAGGAGGCCTCTGGTTGGCAATCTCGGCGAGCGAGGCTCGCAAGAATCTGTTCCCGTTGATCGAGCGGGTGAACGATGATCGCACCCCGATCGAGATCACATCGAAGCACGGCAGCGCGGTGTTGATGTCTCGGGCCGACTTCGACGCGCTCGAAGAGACCGCGTACCTGCTTCGGGCCCCGGCGAACGCGAGGCGGCTCCTCGAGAGCCTCACTCAGGCTCTGCACGGCGAGCGCGAGGTTCACGACCTCGCCTGATGCGACTCGTCTTCACGCCGATCGGGTGGGATGACTATCGGTATTGGCAGGACCACGACCGCGCGGTGCAAAAGCGAATCAACCGGCTGCTCGAAGAGACGCTGCGAGATCCGTTCTCGGGAATCGGAAAACCCGAGCAGCTTCGGCACGTCCTCCAAGGCGCGTGGTCGCGCCGGATCGACGATGAGCACCGGCTCGTTTACTACGTCGACGGCGAGGACTTAGTCGTGCTCCAGGCGAGGTATCACTACGACCGGTAGGTGATCACGCTTGAAGGTCGTGACACGCGACAGCCGTCAGCCCTGAATGTTGTCAGCGGGGCGAAGTGGAGGATAAACGGCACTGGCCCCGATGGGCGAGCGTTGCGTGATCTCGAACTGAGCTCCGTGAGAACCGCTGTGAGAACCAAACGTCGGCGAAAGGCCGAAAGCGACCGTTACGGGCGGCAAACTCGCGAAGGCGTTCTCCCTGTTAGAGAGCCATAACGGGCAAAGTTGGAACGTCGCGGTGCGGGGTGGAAATCGCCTCGAGCGAACTTTGGATCAGGAGGTTGGAGGTTCGAGTCCTCCCCCGCCAGCAAAGCACCTGACGTCGGGCTAAGCGCCACAGCGACCGCGCTGGGGTGTCTGAGTAAATGGGTCCATCAGAAGTGTCTTGAACTTAGGGGCAGGTTGCTCGGTGAAAATGATCAACATGTGTCATGGATCAGGAGCCAGATTCTTCAATCTTCGACCGGCGAATTCACTTGCCGCAGGAAGGCCAGTCTTGGCCAACCTTCCGACCCCCGTCGCGCTTGCTCTGCCTCGCCGGTCGTCGGCAGGCGCACCCCAGCGCCGCTGTCGCCGCCGGAGGCACGCCGTAACGGGCCAGCTCAGCCGCAATGAGCCGTGAAGGCAGCTGTCCCCGGCTGATATGCCTCGCCCGAGTTGGAACTCACCAAGAGACACGACTCGTCCACTGCCACGAACTGCGACGCCGGGATCTGCTTCAGCTGATCGACCTCCGTGTAGGTCCAGGACGTACTGGCTTCCCCTTGGAAATACCAGTTGCTGCCGTTGTCCGCGACGATGAGCCCGTACGTCTTCATTGTCCTGATCACGGTCTGGCACATCGCCGAACACTGTGACGCAGGCAACGAGAAACTCGCGTTCAGTCTGAAGCGCGCGCCCATCGGAGGACAATCACTGTTCGCCTGTCCTGCCTCGTGGCGTGCGGGCCACAGGTACGACTGTCGCGTGCAATCGGCCGTGAAGCGAATCGCGTGGTCGAGCGTCCCGGTCCTCACCTCCGAGTACTGCACGAGCAGAGGCGCGATAGGAAGACCTGCCGCGTCCGCGGAGGTCCAACCGGCTGGTCGCAAGGCATTGGACCGAAGACTCCAGACGGCCCCGGATCCGGCAGTCGATTTGCCGTTCGGCTTGTAATACGCATCCCAGAGCTCGTACAGCTTGCAAGTCGCGGGATTCACCATCAGCGCGTGTCGGTCACCGGAGGCATTCCTCCCTCCTTCGATCGGCGTCGACGACGAGAACGGGTAGGGGCCGCTGTTGCTCTGGTCTGCATATTCGAAGCTGACATGAACAAGTGGCCGAGACGGGCTCACTATCAGGTAGGGAATGCCGTACGGGTTGTTCCTGCTACCGGACGGCCCGTAGTCAGGGTGCAGGTAGGTCGTCGAGGAATCCATCGAGGCGAGCCATCTCGCACTGTTCGGGTTGACCGGCAGGTCCGTGATCGGAGTGTTGAGGACGTTGTCCGCCGGGAAAGAAGGGCAACCCGTGCCCGGGAACCTCGGTCCTGTCGACGGTGTGGCGGTTGCCACGGGACGGATTAGATGCGTCCCAGAGGACAGAGATCCCGTTGTCGACAAGCCGACCGAGCCTGAGACGAGCAGACCCACCACGCTGAAGCTGACCGCTTTGAGGGGGACCCCGCTCCTTCGCCCGAAGATCGGAAACATCAACCCCTCCTTGCAACTTCGTTGATCAGCGCCTCACAATGACAACACATCTTCGCGAAACGCGCCTGCGCACGAACACTCGGCTCGGATCGCGTGGCGTGTGAGGCGATCTAGCTTTGCTCGCTCGCCACGAAGGAACGCACTCGGTCGTCAAAGGAACAGAGTCGTGCCCCTGTCGGCAATCGCGCACATTGTTGTCCTCGCCGGACCACCGACGTGCGAGAAGAGCGACCGAGTAGTTGCTATGGCTACGGGGTCTTGACGAGCTTCGCCGGCCACTTGATTTCCGTCGTGATTTGGTGGTCGAGGTGCCGTCACACCCGGGTTGGCGGCCCCGTTTCGACCCAGCAAGTCGGAAATGAGCCCGAGGTTCACTGGGCCAAGGAGAGGCATCTGGACTCGCGAGGAAGGCCGCCATCTGATGACGGGTCGTGACACACGAGTTCGGACGGACAGCCCCCCTCGAACGGCAGCGGCGGCAGGCAGCTGGTTCGCCACGGGTCTCGGCACTCCAACGTGCGAAGCTGGGTCCTGCTCTCGATGACCCGACAAGGAGCTCGGAGTTATGGCGACTGTGCTGGTGACACGGCACCTGCCCGATGGAGCACTCGATCCGCTCGCCGCTCACGAAGTCAGGATCCGGGCCGTTGATACTCCCTACAGCCACGTCGAGCTTGTCCACGCCGTCGCCGACGTCGATGCAGTCGTCTGCGTCCTGGCTGATCGCATCGATGCCGAGGTGATCTTCGCAGCCCCACGGCTGCGGGTCATCGGCAACGTCGCGGTCGGGCTCGACAACATCGACCTTGCCGCGGCACATGCGGCGGGCGTGCAGGTGCTCAACACGCCGGGTGCCCTCGACGAGACGACCGCGGATCTCGCCTTCGCCCTGATCCTCGCGGCGAGTCGCCGGACGCCCGACGCCGAGCGCGACCTACGATCAGGCGACTGGCGCGGTTGGAGCCTCCTCGACCACCTCGGCCGCGACGTCTGCGGCGCGACGCTCGGCCTGGTGGGGTTCGGGAGGATCGCTCGTGCCGTGGCGCGACGCGCCGCCGGGTTCGACATGACCGTCCTGCACTGGTCGCACCGCGACACCGGGGAGCCTGGCTACGTGGCGGATCTCGACGACCTGCTCGTCCGCAGTGACATCGTGAGTCTGCACGTGCCCCTCACCGAATCGACCCGTCACCTGATCGGAGCGCGCGAGCTGGCGCTGCTCCGTCCGGACTCGGTCATCGTGAACACGGCCCGGGGCGCCGTCATCGACGAGGACGCGCTCGCCGACGCGCTCGAGGGCGGGCGGATCTTCGCGGCCGGTATCGACGTCTACTCGGAAGAGCCGCGGGTTCCGGCGGCACTGTTGCACGCGCCGCACGCGGTGCTCCTTCCGCACATCGGAAGCGCGACGCTCGCGACGAGGCGGCGCATCGCGCTCATGGCGACGAACGGCGTGGCGGCGGCCCTCGGCGGGAGCTGAGGAGATGCACGTTCTCGTCGCGCCCGACAAGCTGCGCGGCACGCTCAGTGCCCGGGACGCGGCCCGTGCTCTCGCTGAGGGCCTCGACGTGGCCGGGGCGCAGACGATACTCCTACCCCTGTCCGACGGCGGTGAGGGATTCCTCGACGCGCTGGGAGGTCCGAACCGCACGAGCGAGGTGCCGAACGCCTTTGGCGTGCCCGTCGTGGCACCGTGGCGGCTGCGCAAGGGCCGGGCGGTCATCGAGTCGGCGGTCGTGATCGGCTACGGGGGGTGTGCTGCGCCCGGACCCGGGCAGGCCGAAGCGGCGACGACCTACGGCCTCGGCGCGCTGGTCGCCGAGGCACTGCGCGCCGGGGCGCGCGACGTGAGCGTGGGACTGGGCGGGTCGGTCACCACGGACGGGGGCGCCGGCGCCCTCGAGGCGCTCGCCGATCTCGTCCCGTTCTCGGCCGGTTGCCGCGTCGTGCTCGCGACGGACGTGACGACGGGCTACCTCGGCGCGGCCCGCGTGTTCGGTCCCCAGAAGGGGGCCGACCCCGACACCGTCGCCCGCCTCGAGGGGCGTCTCGCCGCCCAGGCCGAGCAGTTGCGGGCGCGTTTCGGGGTCGACGTCGGACTCGTCTCCGGAGCCGGGGCGGCCGGAGGTCTGGCGGGCGGCCTGTGGGCTGCCGGGGCCCGGATCGAGCCCGGTTTCGAGTTCGTGGCCCGCCACGTCGGGCTCGCGGGCCGCGTCGCCGCGGCGGATCTCGTCGTCACCGCCGAGGGCCGTCTCGATCGCACCTCGTTCGAGGGCAAGGTGGTCGGTGGCGTGCTCGCCGAGGCGGAGCGCCGGCACGTCCCGGCCGTCGTCGTCGTCGGCCAGGCCGAGCGCGACGCCGTCGGCCTCTCCCCGGCACCGGTCGTCGAGCTATCCGAGCTGTTCGGCGCCGAGGCGTCGGCCCACACGACGGCGGACTGCCTCCGTCGGGTGGCGGTACAGATCCTCGCGGCCGGCTCGTGAACGTGCCTCGGCGAGACTGTCCTCGTCCCGCCACGCAGTCCGGTTGTCGGCCGCCGGTCAGACCGTCTCCCGGTTTGCGTCGCGGACCGTCGGGACGATTTGCGCCCGGATCGCCCGAGGGCGCGGGCGCCGACCTAACCGAGGTCCGGACGGTAGAGATGGCAGGCGACCTCGACCGGCGGGGTGTCGTCGCCGACCGGACCGAGCACGGGGTCGACGCCCTCGTGGAAGCGGACGGCGACGCCGGCGGCGCGCTCCTCGGTCGCGACGACGCCTCTCCAGAACGGGTCCTCCCGGCTCGCCGCACGGTGTACTTCGAGTAGGGCCGCGACCTCGGCGGGGCTGCGGCCGGAGGCGCAGGGGAGCAGGGCGAGGGCAGACGGCGCGTCGAGCCCGTCGAGGCCGCCGATGATCGCCCGCTCGCGCTGGAACTCCTCCGGGCCGAGTTGCGCCCACCGTTCCTCGAGCAGCGTCCGCAGGTCACGGCTCTCCCACCCGCACGGGGCGTAGGCGCGCGGGCAGCGGGGGTGGAACGAGCAGCCGAGCGGCGGGACCGCCGCGTCGGGCACCTCGCCGCGGGGAAGGTCGCGTGGCACGTGGTGACGGGGATCGGGTTCCGGGATCGCCTCCAGGAGCGCCTTCGTGTACGGGTGACGCGGGTTGGCGTAGACGTCGGCGGCGGAGCCGATCTCGACGATCCGGCCGAGGTACATGATGGCGATCCGGTCGCAGAAGTAGCGCGCCGTCGCGAGGTCGTGGGTCACGTAGAGGTACGTGAGGCCGAGGTCGGTCTTCAGGTCGTCCATGAGCTGGAGGACCTTGGCCCGCACGCTCATGTCGAGCATCGAGACCGGCTCGTCGGCGATGACGAGCTCGGGACCGAGGATGATCGCTCGGGCGAGGACGGCGCGCTGTTTCTGGCCGCCCGAGAGGTCGCTCGGGTACTTGCGCAGGAAGCGGTCGACGGGCACGAGCCCGACGCGTTCGAGCGTCTCCGAGACGAGTCTCGTCACCTGGCGGTCGTCACGGGCGATGCCGTGGATCTTGAGGGGGTGGCCGACGGCGTCGCGGATGGTCATCGCCGGGTTGAGCGAGGCGTGCGGATCCTGGAAGATGAGCTGCATCCGCTTGCGCAGCGGCCGGAAGCGCCGCTCCGAGAGATCGGAGATCTTCTCACCGTCGAGCGAGATCGAGCCGTCGGTGACGTGGACGAGGGACAGCACTGCCCGCGAGAGCGTCGTCTTGCCGCTGCCGGACTCGCCGACGAGCCCGAGCACCTCGCCGCGGTGCAGCTGGAAGCTCACGCCGTCGACGGCCTTCACCGACCCTGTGTCGTGGCCGAGCACGCGCTGGAGAAAGTTGCCGCGCAGCGCGAAGTGGACCTTCACGCCGCGCACGTCGAGAAGCACCGGGGCTGTCGAGAGGTCAGGCTTCGTCGGCAATGCCGATCTCCTCTCGCTCGAGCGGCACCCGGTCGTCGGGTGTCAGGTGGTCGGCCGGTCCGTGCAGCCAGCACTCGGCGAGGTGGCCCGGCCGCACCTCCGTGCCGATCGGCGCGGCGACGGCGCAGACCCGCATCGCCGCGGGGCAGCGCGGGTGGAAGCGGCATCCCGAAGGCGGCTCGACGAGGTCGGGCGGCGCCCCGGGGATGAAGTGGAGCTCGCGGGTCGAAAGCGAGATCGTGGAGCGCATGAGCTCCTGCGTGTAGGGGTGCTCCGGGCGGCTGAAGATGTCCTCGACGGCGCCCTGCTCGACGATCCGGCCGGCGTACATCACGGCGACGCGGTCGCAGGACTCGGCGACGATGCCGAGGTTGTGGGTGATGAGGAGCAGCGACGCGTCGAAGTTGCGTTTCAAATCGGCGATGATCGACAGGATCTGCGCCTCGACGAGCACGTCGAGGGCCGTTGTCGGCTCGTCGGCGACGACGAAGCGCGGGCGGAAGACGAGCGCGAGCGCGATCATGATCCGCTGCCGCATGCCGCCCGAGAACTCGTAGGGGTAGTTGCGGAAGCGCGTCGGCGGGATGCCGACCCCGCCGAGTGCCTCGAGCGAACGTCGGCGCACCTCGGCGTCGGAGATGTCCGGGTCGTGGGTGCGCAGCGCCTCGGCGAAGTGGTCCGAGATCCGCATCAGCGGGTCGAGGCGCGTCATCGGCTCCTGGAAGACGAGCCCGATCGCAGGGCCGCGCAGCTTGCGCATCTCAGCCGGCGACGCCGTGACGAGGTTGCGTCCCCCGAAGTCGACCACCCCGTCGCGGGTCGCGCCGACGGGCAGCAGCCCGAGGAGCCCCCGCCCGAGCGTCGACTTACCGCACCCGGATTCGCCGACGAGTCCGAGCGTCTCACGCTCGCGGATCTCGAAGCTCACGCCGTCGACGGCGCGTACGGGGCCGCGGTCGGTCCCGTACCAGACGCGCAGGTCCCTTACCCGGATGACGGGCTCCGCCGCGGCGAGGGCGGTGGTCGTCGCCGCCGGCTGACCGCCCGGCAGGGCGTAGGAGCGGTGGACCGGCCGGCGCAGCAGCGGGTTGTAGCTGTCGTTCAGCCCCTCGCCGACGAGGGTGAGACCGGTGACGAGGAGGATGATCGCGATCCCCGGGAACAGCCCCGTCCACCAGAAGCCGGCCTGGGCGTCGGAGATGCCCCGCGAGATGTCGTAGCCCCATTCGGCCGCGACCGACGGGTCCATGCCGATGCCGAGGAACGAGAGCCCGGCGAGCGTGAGGATGGCGTCCGCGGCGTTGAGCGAGGCGACGACCGGGACGGACTGGATGACATTGGCGAACACGTACCGGCGGATGACCGTGCGCGGCTTGGCCCCGAGCGCGCGCCCCGCCTCGACGTACGACTCCTCGCGCACCGACAGCACGCTGTTGCGCACGACGCGGAAGTACTGGGGTATGTAGACGACGGTGATGGCGATCGCCGCGGTGAAGACCCCCCCGCCGACCGAGTTCTGGAGGAGGAAGGCGATGACGATGGCGAGCAGCAGGTACGGGAAGGCGAAGATCGAGTCGTTGAATAAGACGAGTGCCCGGTCGAGCCAACCCCCGAAGTAGCCGGAGATGAGACCCATCGGCACCCCGATGGCGACGCTGAACGCGAGGGCCAGCACGACGACCTCGATCGAGGTGCGCGCGCCGAAGATGACCCGGGAGAACACGTCCTCGGAGACGACGGTCGTTCCCATCCAGTGGGCCGCCGACGGCGCGCCCTGCTGTGGGAAGCGGACGCCGTGCACCATGTACTGGTTGAACCCGTAGGGGGCGATCTGGGGCGCGAAGACGGCGAGCACGACGAAGAACGCCGTGATCGCGGCGCCGGTCCAGAAGAGCCAGCGCGGGAGCCCGCGCGCGGCGAGCAGCGGGGCGATCGCGTGATGGAGGCCCCGCATCCGCCCGGAGCGGTCGTCTTCGGCGTCGCCAAGCGACGCTTGACGGTCGACGGTGACGGGCACGGTCGTCGCCATCAGTAACGCACCCGTGGGTCGATCCAGGCGTTCAGAAGATCGATGATCAGGCTGATCGCGACGACAGCGAGCGCGAATAGCGTGATGATCCCCTGGACGGCGATGTAGTCGCGGGCCTCGAGATAGTAGATGAGCTGATTGCCGATACCCGGCCAGTTGAAGGTCTCCTCAGTGAGGACCGCGCCCGACAACAGGAGCGCAGCCTGGAGACCCGTCACCGTGATGATCGGCACGAGCGCGTTGCGGAAGGCGTGGTGGACGACGACGTCGCGCTCTTTCAGTCCGCGGGCGCGGGCTGCTTCTACGTAGTCGCCCTTCATCGTCTGGATGACGTTCACGCGCACGAGCCGGAGCACGACCCCCGAGATCACGAGTCCGAGCGTCATCGCCGGGAGGACGAGGTGGGCGAAGAGGTCTGGCAGGTCCCCCCACTGTCCGTCGATCATCGCGTCGATGATCGGGATGTTCGTGTGCGCCGTGAGGTTGGCCTGGATGATGACGCTCGCCTCGCTCGAGGTCGGCAGCCAGTTGAGGATGTGCCCGAACAGCTCCTGGGCGAGCAACCCGAGGAAAAAGACGGGGGCGGCGTAGATCACGATGCCGAAGATGCGCGCCGAGGCGTCGACCCAGGTGTCGCGCATCCTTCCGGCGAGCATGCCGAGCGGGATGCCGACCACGACGGCGACGAACATCGCCGATGCGGTGAGCTCGAGCGTGGCGGCCCCGTTCTGGGCGATGATCTGCGTGACCGGGCGGTGGTCCGTGATGGTCGTGCCGAGATTGCCGGTGAAGACCTGCCGCAGGTACTCCCAGTACTGGACGATGAGGGGCTTGTCGTAGCCCGCGGCGCGCTCCCGGGCGGCGAGCTGGGATGGCGAGAGGTGCCCGCCGAGCGCGGCGAGGATCGGGTTTCCCGGGGCGACCCGCATCAGCATGAAGACGAGCGTCAGCAGGATCAGCACCATCGGTAGCACGAGCAGGAGCCGCGTGATGAAGTAGCGGCGCAGCGAGCCCGTCGACGAGGCCAAGTTGGGTGTTCCTTCCGGTGATTGCCGGTCCGTCGGTGCCCGGGCGCGTCGCGCCCGGGCACCGACGGACTATCGGATCAAGACTTGCCGATCAGCCAGAAGCGGAAGGTGTAGGAGGCGTCGAGTGTCGACTTGACGCCGGTCACTCCGTCGCGCACCCCCGCGACCTGGCCGCCCTGCCAGATCGGGATGAGCGGCGCGTCCTCGGCAGTCAGCGTCTGGAGCTTGGCGAACGCCGCGTCCCGGACGGACTGGACCGTCGATGCTTCTTCTGCCGCGATGTCCACGTTCACCTGCTTGTTGCAGTAGTGGTTGACCATCCACTCCTCGTCGCACAGGTAGAACGGGCCCGTGTAGTCGTCGGCGTCCGGGTAGTCCGGGAACCAACCGAACAAGGACACCCCGTACTGGTTCGTCGTCCCCGCCTGGATGTAGGTGGACCACTCGGCCGTGTTCAGCGACACGTCGAACAGACCGCCGGTGTTGATCTGGCGCTGCAATTCGGTCGCGAGGTCAGCGTCCCCGTAGTGGTCGGTGTTGTACCAGAGGGTGAAACTCACCGGGGTCTTTACGCCGGCGGCCTTGAGGACGGCCTTCGCCTTCGCGACGTTCGGGGACGAACCGTAAACGTTCTCGAACGAGTTGATGTGGCCGGCGAGCGCGTCCGCGATGATCGAGTACAGAGGCTTGACCGTCCCCTTGTAGACGTTCTTCGCGATGTCGTTGCGGTTCACGAGATACGCGACCGCCTGGCGAATGGCGAGTTTCTGCGCGGTCGTCGAGCCGGGCTGGATCTTCAAGTTGAACACGATGTAGCGGATCTCGATGCCCTTGCCCTGAACGACCGTGATGCCAGAGGTCTTTTCGAGTGCGAGGATCTGCGTCGGGTTCAGCTCCCGGTAGGCGATGTCGACCGCTCCGGACGTGACGTCCGAGACGAGCGTCGTGGCAGTCTCCTCATAACGGACGATGAACTCGCTGTTTTGCAGGACGTCGTTGCCGCCGTAGTGCGGGTTCGGCTTGAACACGGCGAGTTGGTTCGGCGTGTACGACGCCATGTAGTACGGACCGGACCCGATGATCTTCCCGGCTACCGACGGTTGCAGCGACTTCAGCGAGTAGACCTTCTGGTCGACGATCGCGCCGGCACCGGTCGTGAGGACGTCCGGCCACGCCGCGTCGGCGGCCTTCAACTTGAATGTCACCTTGTCGCCGGACGCTGTGACGCTCTTCATTGGCGCGATGAGGCTCTGAGGACCGTCGGAGTTCGCGATCTTGTTGATCCGGTTGAACGAGAACGCCACATCGGCGGCCGTCACCGGGTCACCGTTCGAGAAGAACTGCTTCGGATTGACGGTGCAGACGTAGGTGGTCGCTCCCGTTCCCTGCCACGCGCACGTACCGGCGTCGGAGACGATCGTCGTCGTGCTGGGGATGTACTTCAGGAGCGTCTGGTAGACGTTGTAGATGATCGTCCAAGAAGGCAAGTCGTAGGAGCCCGCAGGGTCCAAGGACACGATGCGGTCTGTCGTTCCCAGGGTGATCGTGACGTTCGGGGGGGTGTGGTGCGCAGCGTTATTGGTCGCTGCCCCGCTTGCGCCCGCCCAGGCTGTGGCCGGAACGATCAGCGCGACTCCCACTACAACGCCCGCCAAACGGCTCATGGTCGATCGGGTCAGTCGTCGGTCTCGTGGCATCAAGCCCCCTTCGATAGAGAGATGCCCCGACAGCTGTCGGGGCTCGTTGGCTTGCTGGTAATCCCCAGGGTTGACCTGCAGCAAGCCAGCGCGTGCATGTTCGCACACACTGGCGAATCAAGCCAGACGACGGCTCGGGGGGCGCGGGACGCAGGAGCGCGATCTCGACGTGACCTGGGATTCGACCCGGCGGGTCGGACCGGGGAGGGGCGTCAACCCCCCGTCCGGGCAGATCGACCGCCCGAGCCCCCGAGCGCGCGCCTCTTCCGCCCGGGGCGACCCGCGTCAGGTGCTAGGGATGAGGGAGGAGAGGCTTAGCCGAGGCTTCCCGCGGCCGACTTTGAAGCTTCCTTCGACTTCTTCGCAGCGCGCTTTTCCTTCACGCTCCGCCCCGGCTTCTTGGTGCTCGTCTTTTTCGGTGACTTGTCCGCCATCGTCTGGTCCTTTCAAGTGGGCCGGTCGGTCTCGATTGTCGCGTAATGCTCATTCTGCCGCTTGACGCGCCGCCACCGATGGTAGGGGCTCGTCCGGGGCTGATTCACCGAAATGGGGTGCAGGGCGAGAAGCCCCCGGCTTCAGCCGTGGGGAGGAGTCAAGTTGGAGTCGTGACGGCCCAGTGACTTGTCCTTCGACACCGGGGGAGCGAGGATCGTCGCGATTAGATGACACCGCACCTCAGAGCATCCGCGGTCATTCTTGCGCGCCTCGTCGCGGCGACCGGGGCTCTCGTTGCCGTCGCGTTCTGGCCCGCGATTGCGGGCGCTGCGTTGCCCCGACCGCCCGCGACCGCTCGTCTTCCCCGTGCCTGTTCCGCGGCCGGCGTGCTCGGATCGTGGAGCACCTCGCGTCTCGCGGCTCAGACGCTGGCCGCGGGGTAGAGGAGGACGACGTCGGCTCGGTGGCCCACGAGGTCGCGATCGGCATCAGCGGGATCGTCCTGTTCGGCTCCACTGCGCCGTCCAACCTCGCCGTCCAACTCACCGCGCTCGAGTCTCACGCACCCGGAGGTGCGAAACCTCTCGTCATGACCGACGAGGAAGGGGGGCTCGTGCAGCGGATGGCGAATCTCGTCGGATCGATTCCCGCTCCGCGCACGATGGGCGCGACGATGACCCCGGCCCAGATCGAAGCCCTGGCGACGCAGGCCGGCGGGCGCATGCTCGCTGCGGGAGTGACGATGGACCTTGCGCCCGTCCTCGATGTCGACGGGGGCGTCGGGCCGACCGCCCGTGATCCTGACGGAACGCGTTCGTTCAGCGCGACGGTCAGTGTCGCGGCCGCCGACGGTCTCGCCTTCGCCGCAGGGCTCGAACGTGCCGGGGTGGTCCCGGTGGTCAAGCACTTCCCCGGTCTCGGGGGTGAGAGCCAGAACACCGACGTCGGTCCCGCCACGACGCTGCGGTGGAGCCTCCTCGAGAAGACCGGGCTCGTCCCGTTCGTCGACGCGATCGATTCGGGCGTCCCGGCAGTGATGGTCTCCAACGCGAGCATCCCCGGCCTCACCTCGCGGCCGGCGAGCCTGTCGGCGGTCGTCGAGACGTCGCTTTTGCGTCTGAGGCTGCACTTTAAGGGCCTGATCGTCACGGATGCCCTGACCGCGGAGGCGATCGTCGCGACGGGACTGACCCTGCCCCAAGCGGCGGTCGCGGCGCTGAGCGCCGGTGCCGACCTGCTCTTGTATCAAGTGTCCGGCCCGAGAACCGCCGCAACGACCAATCAGATCGTGCACGCCATCGTCCAGGCGGTCGCCACCGGCGAGCTGTCGAGGTCCCAGCTCGTCGCAGCCGTCAGCTACGTGATCGCTGCGAAGAAGGTGGACCTGTGCGCGAGAGCCTGAGCGCGAATTCGACCTGAGAGCCGAGCGCGACCCGGCTCAGTAGACCTTGGCGTAGACGAGGATCGAGCCCACCACGATCACGAGGCCAACGATCGGCACGGCGATCGCGCGCGTGGCGCGCATTGCGACCCGGATGCCGCCGACGATCACCAACAGGGCGCCGACGATTATGCCGACGATCCCCGCCACGTGGTGCTTGCTGACTGTTGCAAGGACTGTTGCGAAGGCAGCGACGGCGTGCACGGTTTCTCCCTCGACGATTGGTGCAGACCGTGTGACTGTAGCGAGCGCGACGATGTGACGCGCTGGACCCGTTTCGTGGGGTGGGGAGCCGGACCGACCGAGTGTCGGTCGTCAAACCACCACAGCGTCTTCGCGACCTGCGGCTGCCGCGGCGCGGTTCCCGCGGACGCCCGGGGGAACCCGGATTGGCGACGAGAAACGAACGGCTCTGAAGCAGCGCAGAGGAAACCTGGCACACGACGGCGTACGTGACGACCTTGCCAGGAGCTGAGGTGATCACCCCCGGAAGACGATCTGACGCGGGGGTGTCCATTGTCCCGTAGACTGCCCTTAGCACGAGGTCAAGAGGACCGCGCGCGCTGTTGAGAGAGAGAATCCGAATTGGCAAGTGGAACCGTAAAGTTTTTCAACTCCGAGAAGGGCTATGGCTTTATCTCGCGTGAGCAGGGTGACGACGTGTTCGTCCACTACTCCAGCATCCAAGGAACCGGCTATAAGTCCCTCGAGGAGGGCCAGCGCGTCGAATTCGACGTCGTTCCGGGCCGCAAAGGTGAGGAAGCCCAGAACGTACGCGTGGTCTAGGCCTTTCTGAAGGTCGTTCGAAGAGCCCGCCGGCTTGTGCCGGCGGGCTCTTCTCAATCTCAGGGCGTATTCCGCATGCGCGGCGCGGGCCGGCTCGGGCGTCGTAGCATCCGACGGACCCCGATCGAAGGAGCGGGTAGTGCACAGGTCACCTCGGGCGGCGGAGCGTCAGGCGAACCTCAGGCGGGGGAGCGCTGACGGCACCGGCGCCGGCACGTCGGCGAACAGGGCCCGGAGCGGCCCGCGCCCCCGATGCGGCGCGCTGCCCAGGGGGGCGCCGCGATGACGGGGCCGGGCGTGATCGTCGGGCATTGGCTGTGGCGGGCGGCGACTCACGTCGCGCACTCGCACCCCGGCAGCATGCACTACTGGCAGGCGATCATCCTCGGCGTCCTCCAGGGCGTCACCGAGCTCTTCCCCGTGTCGAGCCTCGGGCACACGGTGGTCTTCCCGGCGCTTTTCGGGTGGAACAACGTCGTCGCCGCCCAGTCGGCTTCGGAGTCGTTCTGGCTCGCCTTCCTTGTCGGCCTCCATGTCGGGACGGCGATCGGCCTCGTCGTGTACTTCCGCAAGGACTGGGTCGAGATCGTCGGCGCCCTCGTCGGATCAGCGCGGCGTCGGTCGATCGCGACGTCGACGGAGCGGCTCGGCTGGCTCCTCGTCGTCGCGACGATCCCCGCCGGGATCACCGGGATACTGCTCGAACATCCGCTCCGGGTGCTCTTCTCCAAACCCGTCCCGGCCTCCGCGTTCCTCGTCGTCAACGGGTTCCTGCTCGCCACCGGGGAAGTTCTCCGCCGGAGACGAGCCGCCGCGCCGGATCACGCGACCGGTGGCGGAACGCAGCTCGGCCCGCCACGGCCTGACCGGGCGCTCGCCACGCTCAACATGAAAGAGGGCTTCGTCATCGGCGTCGCGCAGGTCTTCGCGCTCGTGGCCGGGATCAGCCGTTCCGGGATCACGATGGTCGCGGGACTCGCGCGTGGCCTCAACCACAAAGACGCGGCGCGCTTCTCCTTCCTGCTCGCGACACCGATCATCCTCGCGGCCGGCGTCTACAAGTTGCCGGATCTGCTCGGGTCGACGGGGAACGGGGTCCGGGGCCAGACACTTGCCGCCGCGGCCTGCGCGGGTGTCGCGGCGTGGATCTCCGTGCGCTTCCTCACGCGCTACTTCAAGACGCGGACGCTGACGCCGTTCGCGATCTACTGCGTGGTGTTTGGCTCCGCGCTGCTCGTCCACTTCAACTAGGCGGGTGCCGGCGTGGGACGCCCTGTCCCCCGGGCCCGACCCGTCGCGGGACAGCTGTCGTCAGGGAGCGGTAACGACCCGGAAGGTCTCCGCGAGGCGGCCATCCGGGAGACCGGCCCGGCGGGCACCCGCGCTGAGCCACGACCCGACGCGCTCGGCGAGCCATTCGCCTTCGCCCACCTGGCTCACGTGACAGCGCAGTGCGGCGATCTTGCGGTCGAACGACTCCGTGACGTCGACGGCGCAGTTCGAATCGGGGTGCGCGGCCAACCACAACTCGTGAACCCGATGGGGTTCGAGTCCTTCGGCGAGGAGCTCCGGGTGGGCGAAGGGGTTGCGCGCGTCCGGGTAGAACGCGCAGACGGTCGCTTCGCCCGCCGCGAGGTGGTCCGGGTGGGACGCGGCGATGGCATCCCAGTTCCGTTCCGGCGACTGGCAGACGAGACGGTCGGGTCGCAGGGTCCGCACGACGCGACAGATGTCGCGTCGCAGTTCGGGTGACGCGACGAGCGCGCCGTCGGGGTAGCCGAGGAAACGGACATCGTGGACTCCGACGACAGCGGCCGCGGCGCGCTGTTCCTCCCGGCGGAGGCTCGCCAGTTCGTCGCGCGCGATGGTCTGGTCGATCGCCCCCGCGTCCCCGTCGGTGACGATGCAGTACGCGACGTCCATGCCGGCATCGGTCCAGCGCGCAACGGATCCGGCGACACCGAAGTCCGCATCGTCCGGGTGCGCGGCGACGACGAGCACGCCGGAGACGTCCGGATCGACCCCGTCGGTGAGGGTTATCGACGCGCTATCGCTCATCGGTCTCAGACTCCGTCTCCCCGGGAGGCTAGCCGCGCGGCCGATCTGCCTTCGTCGCGCTGGGCAACGCGCTCCAGGCGAACTCCGGGTGTCGGCCGGCGACGGTCGCGTCGCGGACCGGTCCGTCCGCTACGCTCCCGCCATGTCCGGGCGTCCGGCACGCTTCGTTGCGTCGACCCGTGGAACCTGAGGGTCGTCCGGTGATGGAGACGTCGCCGGAGTCGGTGCCGGGCGATCCCCGGCGGGCCCCACACGACCAGGCGATCGATGAGGCGCGGGCGCTGCTCGGCGATGCCGAGCGCGAGCTGCGCGCCATCGAGCAGGCGATCGCGCGCCTCGAGGAGGGCACGTATTCGACGTGCGAGGTGTGCGGTTCGCCGATCGAGCCGGAACGACTCGTCGACGAGCCGACGGAGCGGCGCTGCGGAGCGCACGGCGCGCCGGACTGACCACCGGTCACGTTCGTGCCGGGTGGTGGAAGGAGGGCTCAGGCCTTCTTCGTCTCCTTGAAGATGCGGTCGATCTCGGCGATGCCGGCGAGCAGGCGGTCCGCGACCGCGGTGTCGCAGGTCTTTTTCGCCTCGCCGGCGGCTTTCGTCGTCTTCCAGACGAGCTCGTGGAGCTCGGGGAAGCGCTCGGCGTGCTCGGGCCGGAAGTAGTCCGTCCAGAGCACCCAGACGTGGTGCTTCACGAGCTCCGCACGCTCTTCTTTGATCATGATGGCGCGCTGGCGGAACACCGGGTCGTCGGAGGCGTTGAACTTCTCCATGCAGGCCTTCACCGATTCGGCCTCGATGCGGGCCTGTGCGGGGTCGTAGACGCCGCAGGGCAGATCGCAGTGCGCGTGTGCCGTCCGGGGTGGCGTGACGCGGTCGGCGAGCGAGAGTAGGTATGAAATGAGCGGCATGCCACGACTCCTTCGGTCATTGTTCCGTTCCTGCCTTGGCGGGGCAGTCGCCGCCGCCGAAGCGCACGGCATCGATAACACTAACGAGATGCGCCTGAAGGGGTACCGCCCGCGTCGGGCGTGGGCGGCGGTCGCGCGGCTCGTGAGAGTCCCGACGCGCGTCGTCGTTTCTGGCCCGAGCATGCTGCCGACGCTGCGCGACGGCGACCGCTGCATGGTCCGAAGGACGCGGCGGGTCGCGCCGGGAGAGCTCGTCGTGTTCGTCGATCCCGTCGAGCCGCGCCGACTGATCCTGAAGCGCGTCTCCGAGGTCATGCCGTCCGGGATCGTCGTCGCCGGTGACAACCCCGGGGCCAGCCGGGACAGCCGGGACTATGGCGTCGTGCCCCGCTACCTGCTCGTCGGTGTGGCCCGCTACCGCTACTCGCCCCGGGAATCGGCCGGTCCGCTCCGCTGAACGACGATGGTCCGGCTCGCGTGCACGGCGCCGGTACGCTGACAGAAATGCACAAACTCGCGGTGCTATCGATGCACACGTCGCCCTTTGAGCAGCCGGGAAGCGGCGACAGCGGCGGGATGAACGTCTACGTGCGCGAGTTGTCGTCGTCGCTCGCCCGCGCCGGTGTCGAGTGCGACGTCTACACCCGCGCGTCGGGCGACGACCTCCCGTCCCGCGTCGAGGTGGAGCCCGGACTGACCGTCCACCACGTCGAGGCCGGTCCACGCCGTCCCGTGGCGAAGGGGCAGCTGCGCGAGCTCGTCGGAGCCTTCACAGAGGCCGTTGCTGACCGGATGGCCGGATTCGAGCTCGTCGGTGCGTCCCGGACCGACGCGATCCACGCCAACTACTGGCTCTCGGGGATCGCCGGCCACGCCCTGAAGCACCGGCTCGGCATCCCGCTCGTCTCGACGTTTCACACCCTCGATCGCGTGAAGGCCGAGGCGAGCCCCGAGGAGTTCGACCCCACCGATCCCGGCCAGCGGGCCCGGGCCGAGGCGGAGATCATCGGGTGCTCGGACGCGATCCTCGCCACCTGTTCGGTGGAGCTCGACCAGCTCGTCGAGCTCTACGGGGCCGATCCGTCGCGCGTCGAGATCGTCGCGCCCGGCGTCGACCACGCCATTTTCTCGCCGGGCGACAAAGGCCAGGCCCGCCGGGCGCTGGGGCTCGCGGATTCGGGCCCGCTCCTTTTGTTCGTCGGCCGGATCCAGCCGCTGAAGGGGAGCGACGTCGCCATCCGGACGCTCGCCGCGCTTCCCCGTCTCGGTGTCGACCGGGCCCGCCTTGCCGTGGTCGGGGGTCCGAGCGGGCCGCGCGGCGACGAGGAGGTCGCGACGTTACACGCTCTCGTCACCGAGCTGGGCCTCGGCGACCGGGTGATGTTCGTCGAGCCCCAGCCGCACGAGCGGCTCTCGACGTACTACCGAGCGGCGGACGTCTGCCTCGTGCCGAGCCGTTCAGAGTCCTTCGGGCTCGTCGCGCTCGAGGCGGCGGCATGCGGCACGCCCGTCGTCGCCTCCGCCATCGGGGGCCTCACCACCCTCGTCGACGACGGCGAAACAGGTTTTCTGGTCGAGGACCGCGGCGCCAACGTCTTCGCCGGGCACGTCGCTGACATCGTCACGCGACCGGGGCTCGCGGCGCGCCTCGGCGCGGCGGCGGCGCGGCGTGCCCAGTCCTACACCTGGTCGTTCGCCGCGGCCCGCCTCCGCCGGCTCTACAACGACCTGACGGCGCGCACGCTCGTCGAGTGCGGCTGAGGTCGCGGGTCGTGGGCGTCCGGCTCTGCGTCGTCGGGGGCGGCCGGATGGGGACGGCCCTCCTGGCGGGACTGCTCGGCGCCGGATGGGCGCCGGCTGGGGAGATCGCCGTGGCTGAACGAGTCGACGGGGCGCGCGACGCGCTGCGGTCGCGGTTCCCCGGGCTCGTCGTCGCGGCCGAACCGGTCGCGGCCGACGGGGTGATCATCGCGGTGAAGCCGCACGACGCCGAGGCGGTCTGCCGGTCGCTTCGCGGCCTTGGGTACCGCCGCGCCTTGTCGATCGCCGCCGGGGTGACGACCGGGAGCCTCGTCGAGTGGCTCGGCGACGGAGTCGCCGCGGTGCGGGCGATGCCGAACACCCCGGCCCAGCTCGGCGCCGGCGTCTCGATCGTCGTCGGGGGCGGGAACGCCGGCGAGGCCGATCTCGACTGGGCAGAGGGGGTCCTCTCGGCGGTCGGCACCGTCGTCCGGCTGCCCGAGGAGCTGGTTGACGCCGCCACGGCGGTGTCAGGTTGCGGTCCCGCTTACCTTTTCTATGTCGCCGAATCGCTTGTCGCGGCTGGCGTCGCCGCCGGACTCGGCGCCGGGGTCGCCCGCGAGCTCGTCGACCAGACGCTGCTCGGGGCGGCGCGGATGCTCGTCGAGACCGGACGGTCCGCCGAGGTGCTGCGAGCTGAGGTCGCCTCGCCCGGCGGGTCGACCGAGGCGGCGATCAACGTGCTCGAGGCGCGCTCGGTGTGCGCCGCCTTCGCCGAGGCCGTCACCGCGGCGAAGGTGCGGGCCGGCGAGCTCGGTACGGCTCCGACCGAGGCGCGACACAAGTCCAGGTGACGGTCGGCCTCGACAAAATCCATTTCCCCTCTTTCCACACGAGCCCCGCTGGCCTACAGTCGTGTCGGCGGAGAGGGGTGATTGAGCTGTCCATCCAATACACGAAGTCGCAATTCCTCACGGTTGGTGAGGTCGCGCACATGCTTCGGATCTCGAACATGACCGTCTACCGGCTGATCAGTTCCGGACAGCTGCCCGCGGTCCGCGTGGGCAAGTCCTACCGGCTGCGTGAAGAGGACGTCGACGGCTACCTCGCCGCACGGTTCACCGAGGCGGGCTAGGCACCTCACCGGCGCCGCGGGTTGACGGCGGGCACGCCGCCGGCCGGTGAGGATCCGTTCGGGAGGCGCAGCGTCCGCGCGCCCCGGGACCGGGCGCGCTCGGCGCCGGAATCGTGTCCTTCCGATCGGGTCCGGCGGCGGGATCCGCCACCGGCCGATCCCGATCCGAACCGGCGGCGCGTAGTCGTGTCGGCAACTCGTCGTTAGCGTGCATGACGTGGCAGGGGAGGCGACGATCCGAGAGCTCAATCGGATTCCCGGGCCGACCGTCGCGCGCCTGCCGCTCTACCACCGGGCGCTCGCCGTCATGTTGGAGCGCGGCATCGCGCAGGTTTCGTCGGCCGAGCTCGCCTCGGTAGTCGGGGTGAATCCGGCGACGCTGCGCCGGGACCTGTCGCGCTTCGGCACCTACGGGACCCGCGGGACCGGTTACGAGGTTCCCCACCTGCTCGGCCGGATCGAAGGCGCGCTCGCCCTCGACCGGGACTGGCCGGTCGCGATCGTCGGGATCGGCAACCTCGGGCGGGCGCTCGCCCGTTCGCGGGGCTTCCACTCCGGCGGTTTCCGCGTCGCCGTGCTCGTCGACGTCGACCCGGCGGTCGTCGGGACGACGCTCGACGGGATCGTCGTCGAGCACCTCGATCGGATCGGCGGGGCCTGCGCCCGCGAGCAGGTGCGCATCGGCGTGATCACGACCCCCGCGAGCGTCTCCCAGCGCGTCGCCGACCGGCTCATCGCCGCTGGGGTGCTCTCGATCCTCAACTTCGCGCCCGTCGTACTCAGCGTCCCCGACTCGGTGACGGTCCGCCAGGTCGACCTCGCCGCCGAGCTCCAGGTGCTCGCCTTCTATCGCCTTCGTCCCCGCGGCCAGGTGCCCCGCGACGACGAGTTCGACGATGAGGCCACCGACGACCGCACCGCCCGCGGAGTCGCGGTCATCCCGTAGAGTCTGCACGCGGTCCCGTGGCGGCGCGGATCCGGCCATGGCACGAGACGGCGCCGCGGCGAGCGGCGACCCGAGGACGAGGAGGTGCGCGTGCCGGTCGTCGTGGTCGGCCTCCACGAACGGGACGCGCCGCTCGAGCTTCTCGAGTGCCTGGCGTTCTCCGACGAGGACCTGCCGAAGGCGCTCGCCGGGATCGGTGACAGCCCGCACCTGTCCGAGACCGTGATCCTGTCGACGTGCATGCGCACCGAGGTCTACGCCGTCGCGGAGCGGTTCCACGACGGGGTCGACGACATCGGGCGCTTCCTCGCCGATCACGTCACCGGCGGAGCCGACCCGGGGGCGCTCGCCGAGGTGCTCGTCGTCGAGTACGACGAGCTGGCGGTGCGGCACCTGTTCGAGGTGGCGTCCGGCATCGATTCGCCCGTGCTCGGCGAGGGCGAGATCCTGCGCCAGGTGCGCGCGGCGCACGAACACGCCCGCCGCGAACGGGCTTCGGGTCCGGTGCTCGACGGGCTGTTTCGTCATGCCGTCGAGGTCGGCAAGCGCGCCCGCGCCGAGACCGGGATCGCGCGGGGCGTCATCTCGCTCGCCCATGTCGCGGTGGCGCTCGCGACCGAGACGCTCGGCGGGACGCTCACCGGCCGGCGGGTCGTCGTCGTCGGTGCCGGCGAGATGGGAGAGGGGATCGTCGCGGCGCTTGTGGCGATGGCACACCCCGCCGAACTCGTCGTCGCGAGCCGCAGCCGCGAGAAGGCGGACGCCGCGGCCGGCGCGGTCGGGGGACGCGGCGTCGCGCTCGGCGAGCTCGGCGCGGAACTCGCCGAAGCCGACGTGCTATTTACGGCGACGGCGGCCCCCGAGATCCTGCTCGGGCCAGACGACCTCCGGCGGGCACGCGCCGCCCGACCACGGCGGCCGCTGCTCATCGTCGACGCCGCCGTGCCCCGCGACGTCGACCCCGCGGTCGCGTCGTTCCCGGACGTCACGCTGCGCGACGTCGACGACCTCCGCAACTTCGCGGAACGTTCGTTGGCGGCGAGGCGGGCGGAGATCGACCGCGTGCGGGAGATCATCGACGAGGAGCTCGGCCGGTACTCGCTCGACGCCCGGGGGCGCGCCGTCGCTCCCGTCGTCGCGGCGTTGCACGACCACGCCGAACAGATCCGTTCCGCCGAGCTTGCCCGCATCGACTCGGTGCTCGCCCGACTCGACGCCGACGAGCGCGCCGCCGTCGAGTCGGTGACGCGCCGCATCGTCGCCAAGCTCGTCCACGAGCCAACCGTGAAGGTGAAGAGCGCGGCCGGATCGGCCCGCGGCGAGCGTCTCGCCGAGGCGCTGCGCGCGCTCTTCGACCTGTAGCGACGGTGGGCCCCGGGCGAGCTAACACGCGGACGATGGGTTCGATCGTCCCGTGAGGGCGCTGCGGCTCGCCACACGGGGTAGCCCGCTCGCCCTCGAGCAGGCGCGGCGGGTCCAGGCCCGTCTCGCCGCCCTCGACCCGGGCCTTCCGACGAGCCTCGTCGTCGTCGAGTCCGGCGGTGACCGGCGACCCGACGCCGCCATCCACTCCCTCGGCGGTGGCGGGGTGTTCGTCGCTGAGATCGAGCAGGCGGTGCTCGCCGGCCGCGCGGAGGTCGCGGTGCATTCGCTAAAGGACCTCCCGTCGTCCAACCCGCCGCAGGGCCTCGTGCTTGCCGCGACGCCCGAGCGCCTCGACGCGCGCGATGCCCTGGTCGGCCGGACGCTTGGCCAGCTCGGGCCCGGGGCGCTCGTCGCGACCGGCGCCGTCCGTCGGCGGGCCCAGCTCGCGCACCTCCGACCCGACCTGTCGTTCGCCGAGCTGCGCGGCGCGATCGCGACCCGCCTCGGTCGGGTGCCGCCGGGCGGGGCCGTCGTCGTCGCCGTCGCCGCGCTCGAGCGGTTGGGCCTACGCGACCGGGCCGCCGAGATCCTGCCGACGGCGACGATGCTGCCGCAGGTGGGGCAGGGTGCCCTCGGCCTGCGCTGCCGGGAGGACGATGCCGCGACGATCGAGATTCTCGGGGCGATCGACGACGTTCTCGTCGCACGGGCGGTCGCCGCGGAACGGGCCTTCCTCGGTCGCCTCGGCGGCGGCTGCGACGCGCCGGTGGGAGCGCACGCGACCTGCGACCGGCCGGCGGGTCCCGTCGAGCTGGACGGCTTCATCGCCAGCGAAGACGGGCACGTGCTCGTCCGCGCCGTGTGCCGTGGCGACGACCCGGCCGCCGTCGGCACCGCGCTCGCCGAAAAGCTCCTCGCCGAGGGGGGCGACCGGCTCTTCCCGTTCGCCCCCGGCGGGTCGGGGGACGCCGGCCGGGTCTGGCGGCCGCTCGCCGGCTGGCGCGTCGTCGTCACCCGGCCCGAGGCGCAGGCCCCGCCGCTCGCCGCGGCGCTGCGGGCGCGTGGGGCCGAGGTGGTCGAGCTCGCGACGATCCGCGTGAAGGAGCCGGCGGACGGCGGGGCGGCGTTGCGCCGCGCGGCGGGCGCGGCCGACCGGTTCGACTGGGTCGTGTTCACGTCGGCGAACGCCGTCGGGCGTTTCTTCGCCGCGCTCGCGGACGCCGGGTGGCCCTGCGGGGTCCGTCTCGCGGCGATTGGCCCCGGCACGGCCCAGGCGCTGCGGCTCCGGGGGGTCGAGGCCGACCTCGTGCCCGGGCGTTACGTCGGAGAGGCGCTCGTCGCCGAGTTCCCGCCCGGGTTCCCGGGCGGCCGGGTGCTGCTGCCCCGGGCGGCCATCGCGCGGGACGCCGTGCCCGAGGGGCTCCGCCGCCTCGGCTGGGAGGTCGAGGTCGTCGAGGCGTACAGGACGGTCCCGGCGACGCCTTCGCCCGAGGCGCTCGCCCGGGCCCGAGGTGCCGACGCGATCGTCTTCACGTCGTCGTCCACGGTGACGGGACTCCGCGATCTCCTGCCCGCGGCGGACGTCCCCCCGGTCGTCGTCTCGATCGGACCGGTCACGTCGGCGACGCTGCGCGCCGCGGGCGTGCCGGTCACCGTGGAGGCGGGCGTGCACTCGCTCGACGGGCTCGTCGACGCGCTGGTCGACTGGGCAGGTGCGCACCGTGGGCCACGGTCCGGGGCGCGGTCGTAGGCTCGGCGCGATGCCGGACCGAGCACCAGCTTCTGACGGGCAGTTCCCCGGCCGACGGATGCGCCGGTTGCGGCGGACGCCCGTTCTGCGACGGCTCGTCGCCGAGACGCGTGTCGGCGTCGACGACCTCGTCGCGCCGGTGTTCGTGCGGGAGGGGATCGACGAACCGGTGCCGATCGCCGCGCTCCCGGGTGTCGTCCAGCACACGGTCGGCTCGCTCGTCTCAGAGGCGCGCGAGTTGCGCGCCCTCGGCGTCCCGGCGCTCGTCGTCTTCGGGGTGCCGGGCACGAAGGACGCCGTCGGCTTGGCGGCGTCCGACCCGGCGGGCATCGTCCAGGTCGCGTTGCGGGCGCTGCGGGACGCGGTCGGCGACGAGCTCGTGCTCATCGCCGACCTGTGTCTGTGCGAGTACACGGATCACGGTCACTGCGGCGTGCTCGACCGAGCCGGCCGGGTCGACAACGACGCGACGCTCCGGCGCTACGGCGACGTCGCCGTCGCCCAGGCCTCGGCCGGCGCCGATCTCGTCGCGCCCTCCGGGATGATGGACGGCCAGGTGGGCGCCATCCGCGCCGCCCTCGACGGCGCGGGCCACGCCGACACGGCGATCCTCGCCTACGCCGCGAAGTACGCCTCCGCCTTCTACGGTCCGTTCCGCGAGGCGGTCGACGTGGCGATCGCCGGCGGCGGCGACCGGCGCGACTACCAGCAGGACCCGGCGAACGGCCGCGAGGCGCTCACCGAGGTGCGCCTCGATCTCGCCGAGGGCGCCGACATCGTGATGGTGAAGCCCGCGCTCCACTACCTTGACGTGATCGCCGCGGTGCGCCGAGCCGTCGACGTGCCCGTCGCGGCTTACCACGTGAGCGGGGAGTACGCGATGCTCGCCGCGGCCGCCGAGCTCGGCGTCGTTGACCGCGAGGCGGCGGTCCTCGAGACGCTCACCGCGATCAAGCGGGCCGGCGCCCAGTTCGTCCTCACCTACCTCGCCCGGCAGGCCGCCGAGCTTCTCGGCGGCAGGTAGCCGTGGCGGGCCGGCGGAGCTCGGCGCTCTTCGCCCGGGCGGCGTCCGTCATCCCCGGCGGCGTGAACTCGCCGGTGCGGGCCTTCGGGTCGGTCGGCGGCGAGCCGTACTTCGTCGCCGCGGCCGACGGCGCCTACGTCACGGACGTCGACGGGAACCGGTACGTCGACTACGTCCAGTCCTGGGGGGCCTCGATCCTCGGCCACGCCCACCCCGCCGTCGTCGACGCGATCGCGTCGGCCGCCGCCCGGGGCACGAGCTTCGGCGCCCCGACCGAGTCCGAGGTGCTCCTCGCCGAGCGGATCACGAGGACGGTGCCCGGCTGCGAGATGGTGCGGCTCGTCTCGTCGGGGACCGAGGCGGCGATGACGGCGGTCCGGATCGCCCGGGGCGTGACGGGTCGGGACCGCGTCGTCAAGTTCGCCGGCTGCTACCACGGCCACAGCGACGCGCTGCTCGCCACCGCCGGCAGCGGCGTCGCCACCCTCGGGCTCGCTGGCTCCGCCGGGGTCCCCGCCGACGCGGTGGCGGCGACGGTCGTCGCGCCCTACAACGAAGTCCCCGGGCTCGACGAGCGGGTCGCCTGCGTCATCGTCGAGCCGATCGCGGCGAACATGGGCCTCGTCCCGCCGGCACCGGGCTTCCTCGAGGGGCTGCGCCGCGCCTGTGACGCGGTCGGCGCGCTCCTCATCTTCGACGAGGTGATCACGGGTTTCCGGGTCGGCCTCGACGGCGCGGCGGGCCGGCTCGGGGTGCGGCCCGACCTGTACTGTTTCGGGAAGGTGATCGGCGGTGGGTTGCCGCTCGCCGCCGTCGGCGGGACCGCGGCGACGATGGAGGTCCTCGCGCCGCTCGGTCCCGTCTACCAGGCGGGGACCCTGTCGGGGAACCCGCTCGCCACCGCGGCCGGACTCGCGGTGCTCGAGCTGCTGGCGCCCCCGGTCTTCGTCGAGCTCGCCGCCACGGTCGACCGGCTCGCCGCCGGGCTCGCCGCCGCGCTCGGCGACGCCGGCCTCGTCGCCCAGGTACCCGTCGCGGCGACGCTCTGCGGCGTCGCCTTCAGCCCCGCGCCGGTGACCGACTACGAAACGGCGCGACGCGCCGCGGCGAACGGCGAGTACGCGCGCTTTTTCCGGGCGATGCTCGAGCGCGGGGTCGCCCTTCCGCCGAGCCCGTACGAGGTGATGTTCTGCTCGCTCGCCCACGGCGATGCCGAGCTCGAGGCGACGCTCACCGCGGCCGGGGCCGCGGCCCGCGCGGTCGCCGCAACGCGCCGGGGTTCAGCCGGCTGACTGGGCGAGGCGCGCGATCGCGCCGTAAACGAGCTCGGCCGGGCCGATCTCGTCGGTGCGGATCAGGTTCGACATGATCCGCAACAGCCACTCCATGAGCGTGCGGGAGTACATGCCGGTGCTGACGAGCAGCCGCATCGCCTCGGGGCGACCCATCAACCGCATGAAGGCGCTCGCCGTTCTGAAGTACAGGCCGTAGTTCTCGGTGAGCTTGGCCTCGTAGCCCTCGAGCGCCCGGTTGTCGCCGGAAAGGAGCGCCTCGGCGGCGAAGGCCGCCGCGATGCGCCCGGTCTCGTAGCCGTAGGCGATCCCCTCGCCGTTGAACGGGTTGATCGCGCCGCCCGCGTCGCCGACGAGGACGTAGTCCGGTCCCTGCCGGGGCCCGACCGAGAGCCCCATCGGCAGCCGCCCCCCGCTGGGCTCACCGAGCGCGCTCTCGGGTCCGAGGCACCACGACGCCGGCGCGCGGGAGACGAAGGCCCCCATGAGCCGCGACGTGTTCATCGACTTCCAGCGCTCGAAGCTCGACACGATGCCGATGCCGACGTTCACCCGGCCGTCGCCGAGCGGGAAGACCCAGCCGTAGCCCGGGATCACGGCCCCCGTCTCGTCGCGCAGGTCGAGGTGCGATTCGATCCAGGTCTCGTCGTGACGAGGCGAGGAGAAGTAGCCGCGGATCGCCATCCCCTGGGGGATCGTGCGGTCCCGGGAGGCGCCGAGCGCGCGTCCGAAGCGCGAGTTCGCGCCGTCGGCGACGATGACGATGCGGGCGGCCAAGTCGAAGCTCGTGCCGCTCGAATGCTCGTTCACGACCGCCCCGGCCGCTGGGCCTCCCGCTCCGGCCTCGGCCCCGAGCGGCGCGATCGCCTCGCAGCCCTCGAGCAGCGTGGCACCCGCCTTCTCGGCCCGGCGGGCGACGAGCGCGTCGAGCTCGGCCCGGGTGATGACGTAGCCGTACTCCCCGTAATCGGGGTGCTTCGGCCAGCGCAGGAAGAGCTCGCGGCCGTAGGCGAGGGCGCGCAGCCCCTCGAAGCGGTGGTAGCGGCTGAGATCGTCGCCGAGTCCCATGTCCTCGAGCTGGCGCACCGATCGCGGCGTCAGCCCGTCGCCGCAGGTCTTGTCGCGCGGGAAGTGCTTCTTCTCAACGACGACGACGTCGAATCCCGCCTCCGCCAGCCAGTACGCGGCGGCTGATCCCGCCGGCCCGGCGCCGATGACGAGCACCTCGCAGGAGCGGGGGATCTTCCGTGCCGGCGCGAGACCCTCGTCGTCGGCAGGACCTGGCACACGAGGAGCGTACCGGCCGACCCTCCGACCTGTCGCCGGGGCCGCCGCGCCGTGCACGGATGGCCCGTTCGTGCCCGTCGTGGTAAAACCGCAGGGCGCCATGGGAAGCCTCGACAGTTACCTGCCGATCTTTTTGCTGCTCGCGCTGGGGGTCCTCTTCGCGGCATTGTCGATCGCCGCGTCGCGCCTTCTCGCCCCGTACCGCCCGAACGCGGCGAAGCAGGCCCCGTACGAGTGCGGCATCGTGCCCACCGCCGAGCCGCCGCAGCGCTTCCCGGTCCGCTTCTACCTGATCGCGATGATCTTCATCATCTTCGACATCGAGATCATCTTCCTTTTCCCCTGGGCGGTGATCTACGGGCAACTCGGGCGGTTCGGCCTCGTCGAGGTGATCGTCTTCGCCGGCGCGGTCTTCGTCTCGTTCATCTACCTCGTCGCCAACGGCGCTCTCGACTGGGGTCCCGTGCGTCGGTCGCGGTCGCTCGGGGCCGTGTCCGACCGCACGACCGAGTCGACCGTCCGTCACGTCGGTTCGGCAGGCGGGAGGGCCGCGTAGGTGCCGATCGCGGAGTCCTGGAACGGCCTCGAGTCGATTCGCCACAACCTGCTCACCGGCAAGCTCGAGGATTTCGTGCGGTGGTCGCGGCGCAGCTCGATGTGGCCGGCGACCTTCGGCCTGGCGTGCTGCGCGATCGAGATGATGGCCGCAGGAGGCGCCGAGTACGACATGTCGCGGTTCGGGATGGAGGTGTTCCGGTCCTCGCCGCGCCAGGCGGACCTGATGATCGTCGCTGGCCGGGTCTCCCAGAAGATGGCGCCGGTCCTGCGCCAGGTCTACGACCAGATGGTGGAGCCGAAGTGGGTGATCTCGATGGGGGTGTGCGCCTCGTCGGGGGGCATGTTCAACAACTACGCCATCGTCCAGGGCGTCGACGAGATCGTTCCGGTCGACGTCTACGCGCCCGGCTGCCCGCCGAGCCCGAACACGCTTTTGCACGCGATCCTCACCCTCCACGAGAAGGTCCGGACGGGCGAGGTCCTCCGCCGGCGCGGGGCCTCGGGAGCGGGTGCCGGCGTCGACCTCGCGACCGAGGTACCCGGATGGACCCAGCCGCTCGCCGCGCCGGTCCACCTCGGGACGCCGCGCTGATGGCGCCCGCAGGGTCGCTCGCCTGGCAGATCCCAGCGCTTGGCCAGATTCCGACCGTCAACTCGGCGGGTGACGAGGTGTTCTTCCCGACCCGTGACCGCTACGTGGAAGTCGCCACGGTCCTGCGGGGAGCGGGCTTCGCCACCTGCAGCGACCTGTGCGCCGTCGACTACCTCACCCACCTGCGCCGCAAGGTCCCCGACGGGGTCGCTGCGGAGCGGTTCGAGGTCGTCGTCAACCTGCTCTCGTTCACCCCGGCGCGTCGCGTCCGCCTCCGGGTCATGATCCCCGAGGACGACCCGGTCTGCCCGACGCTCTTTTTCGTCTATCCCGGCACGGAGAACATGGAGCGCGAGGCGTACGACCTGATGGGCATCCGCTTCGACGGTCACCCGGACCCGAGCCGGATCCTGTTGCCCCAGGACTGGGAAGGGCACCCGCTGCGCCGCGACTACGGCGTCGGCCGTGTCCCGGTGCAGTTCAAGGAAGCACCCGGTCCGCGATGACGAGCGACCATGTCGACGGGGCAATCGGCGAGGCGCCGGCGACGGCCGCCGAGACCGGCGACCCGGAGCTGGCGCGGCTCGTCGCCGAGACCGACGAGGGATCCCAGGAGCTCGCGCCCGTCGACGCGACGAGCCCGGTCGAGCTGGCGATCGAGCAGGGGGGCGTGCTCCGGGTGCCGGAGAGCGACGCCCTCGACCCGGACGCCGCCGACGCGACGTTCGGCGCCGGCGAGACGATGATCCTCAACGTCGGCCCGCAACACCCCTCGACCCACGGCGTGCTGCGGATGATGGTCGAGCTGCAGGGCGAGACCATCCTCCGTTCGAAGCCCGTGATCGGCTACCTCCACACCGGGATGGAGAAGACGGCGGAGGAGCTCACCTACGTCCAGGGCGCGACGAACGTCACGCGCATGGACTACCTGTCGCCGCTCCACAACGAGCTCGTCTTCTCGCTCGCCGTCGAGAAGCTTCTCGGCGTCGACATCCCGCCGCGAGCGACCTGGATCCGCATGCTCATGTGCGAGCTCAACCGCATCTCGTCCCACGTCATGTGGGCGGCGACGAACGGGATGGACCTCGCCTCGTCAACGATGATGATCTTCGGGCTGCGCGAGCGCGATCTCGTTCTGGGGTTCTTCGAGAAGGTCACCGGGCTGAGGATGAACCACAACTACATCCGGCCCGGCGGCGTCGCGGCGGACCTCCCTGACGGGTGGGAGGACGACGTGGAGGCGGTCGTCGACACGGTGGGCGCCCGGCTGACCGACTACGACAACCTCCTCACCGGACAGCCGATCTTCCGCGAGCGGACCGAGGACGTCGGCGTCGTCCCCGCCGAGCTGCTCATCGCGCTCTCGGCGACGGGGCCGCTCCTGCGCGCCGCGGGAGTCGCCTGGGACCTGCGGCGCGCGATGCCCTATCTCGCCTACGGCGACGTCGACTTCGACGTCGTGGTCGGCTCGGTCGGTGACTGCTTCGACCGCTACGCGGTCCGCCTGAACGAGGTGCGGGAGTCGATCCGGATCGTCCGCCAGATCCTCGAGAAGATGCCGTCGGGCGACTACCGGGCCCAGGACAAGAAGGTCACGCCCCCGCCGCGGGCCCGGATCGACGAGTCGATGGAGGCGCTCATCCACCACTTCAAGATCTTCACGAGCGGCATCGAGCCCCCGGAGGGCGAGGTCTACGTCGCCGTGGAGTCGCCCCGCGGCGAGCTCGGTTGCTACCTCGTCTCGGACGGTTCGAACCGCCCGATGCGGATGCACATCCGCGCGCCGAGCTTCGTCAACCTGCAGTCGGTGCCGGCGCTGTTACGCGGCGGCCTCATCGCCGACATGGTCGCGGTCCTCTCCTCCGTCGACCCGATCCTCGGGGACGTCGACCGGTGACCGCCCACCTGACGGCGGCGAACCGGGCCCGGGCCGAGGCGCTCGTCGCGCTCTACCCGCAGCCGCGCTCGGCGCTGATCCCGCTCTGCCACCTCGCCCAGTCCCAGGACGGCTGGTTGTGCGGCGAGGCGATGGCGGAGATCGCCGAGCTCTGCGGCGTGACCGCGGCCGACGTCTACGGGACGGCGACGTTCTACGACATGCTCCATCTGGAGAAGGTCGGCCGGCATGTCATCGCAATCTGCACGAACATCGCCTGCCTGCTCGCCGGCGCCGACGAGCTTGTCGGCCACGCCGAGCGCCGGCTCGGCGTCCGCTGCGGGCAGACG
>Ga0181539_1000554_pt1 | contig 44780 bp, 52 predicted proteins | sample PEATcosm2014_Bin_46_FD_119767 | JGI IMG/M metagenome (GOLD analysis project Ga0181539, IMG submission 119767) | Peatland microbial communities from MTU Mesocosm Facility, Houghton, MI, USA - PEATcosm2014_Bin23_60_metaG | ecosystem: Environmental > Terrestrial > Soil > Wetlands > Peat | place... | reverse complement strand
TGATACGGAAGTATGTAAAATGGCAGGAGAAGGAGGAACAACGGCAAGAGGAGTTCCGATTCAACCGATGATGAACAAACCGGGACAACGCGACTTGCCCAGCCCCCTTTGGGGGCTGGGCTTGGTGCCACATTCCGCCGCAGAACCGGCGAGCAGTGGTGCTCGCTGCCCGGTTCTGCTCGATTTACCTTGCCGCCGTGAAGTTCTGGTTTCACTGGCCCCCCTTGTCCGTGACCGTGTTGACAATGGCGAGGATGGCGGCCTTGAGTGCGGCGGGCAGTTCCGCCCAGGCATTGACTACTTGCGCCAGGCCGCGCCCATCATTGCCCTGAATCTGTGCGCGTAGTTGTGTATAGGCCCTTTCCTCATCCGTTGGAGTATGTTGATTTTCAGCCGCTTGTGGATTCTGTGGGGAAGGTTCGATTCCCGTCGTCCATCCCAACAACGGAGCACTTCCACGGTCGGGGATTCCTGTTGCACCCGGTAAAACACGCCAGGGCGCCCTGGCGGCTTTTGCGGCGGAATTCACTCGCGGCCGGCGGCGGCGAGGAAGGGCTGCAACTCGTCCATCAATCTGGCAAAGCCATCGGGGGTGAGCTGCTGCGCGCCGTCGCTCCATGCCTCCGCCGGATTGGGGTGGACTTCGATCAACAGCCCGTCCGCGCCCATGGCCACGGCCCCTTTGCACAGCGCCGCCACCAAATCCGCCCGCCCGGACCCCTGGCTGGGATCAATAATGATCGGACAATGGGACTCCTGCTTCATGATGGGAATGGCGGAAAGATCCAGAGTGTTCCTGGTATAGGTTTCAAAAGTGCGGATGCCCCGCTCGCAGAACATCAGATTGGGGTTGTTGTTGGACAAGACGTATTCCCCCGCCAGGAGCCATTCCTCAATCCTCATGGAAAGCCCGCGCTTGAGCAAAACAGGTTTTCCCGTGCGCGCCGCCGCGATGAGCAATTGGAAATTCTGGCAGTTCCTGGCGCCGATTTGAAGAATGTCGGCGTACTCCGCCACCAGCTCGGCGTGGTCTTCGGAGAGCAATTCGGTAATGATGGACAGGCCGGTTTCCCGGCGCGCCTTGGCCAGCAGGAGCAAACCTTTGCGCCCCAGCCCTTGAAATTCATACGGCGAAGTGCGCGGCTTGAATGCCCCGCCCCGCAAAAAGGTCGCTCCGGCCTTTTTCACCGCATGGGCGGTGGCCAGCAGTTGTCTCTCATCCTCCACCGAGCAAGGCCCGGCCATGACCTGGATTTTTTTGCCCCCGATGACGTTGCCGCGCACTTGGATGGTGGAGGTGGCCTTATGGGCCTCCCGGCTGACCAGCTTGTAGCGTTTCTGCACCGGCATCACCTGCTCGACCTGCGGCCAGGAGGTCAGGGTTTCCAGGCTCTGATGGGTCCGTTCGTCGCCGATGGCGCCGATGACGGTCCGTTCCACCCCGCGCATCACATGCGGCCGGTAGCCCAGCTTTCTTATTTCGCGCAGCAGCGCCGACTCGTCTTTTTTCGAGATGCCGGGCTTGAGAACGACAATCATAATTTAACTTTGTTGGTAAATCTCCGGGGGTCCGGTGGCGGCGGAACTGCCGCCCGGCCGGATTGCGCAACATCCTCAGGGTGAAGTCGCGGCCCGGTAGAAAAGGTCATTGCGGAGGGAGTTGGTGTCGGTGAAAAGAATGCTGGAAGTGGCCATGGCATTGGTGGCAATGGAGGTCCAGTTCTTCAAGTCTGGCGAGCTCTCAATCACCAGCGGCGTCCCAATCTGGCCGCTCAACGTCGCCTGGAACTGCCCCAAGCCATTGAGATGCGGGGCACTAAACTCCACCGTGACCGGCAGCGAAGAAAGATGCACGGCGCGGTAGAAAAGGTAGGGGACCACGGAGTTGGTGTCGGTGAAAAGGACGCTCGAAGCGGCCATGGCATTGGTGGCGATCGGGGTCCATGTCAGCAAGTCGGTCGAACCCTCAACCACCAGCGGCGTTCCAATCGGCCCGCTCAACGTGGCTTGGAATTGTCCCTGGCTGTTGAACTCCGGGTCGCTCAGCTCCACCGCCACCGGCAGCGAAGAAAGAAGCACGGCCCGGTAGAAGAGGTAAGGGACGACGGAGTTGGTGTCGGTGAAAAGCACGCTCGAAGTGGCCATGGCATTGGTGGCGATGGGGGTCCAGGTCAGCAAGTCGGTTGAACCCTCCACCACCATCGGCGTTCCAACCGGCCCGCTCAACGTGGCTTGGAATTGTCCCTGGCTGTTGAACCCCGGGTCGCTCAGCCCCACGGGCAGCGGCAGGTAATAAAATGTGAGGCTCCAGTTGCTGATAATATTTGGATGCGGACTGTTGTAACTGCCGGTGTCCCAGACATACAAACTCCAATCACCCGCGAGCGCCGTTCCGATGAAGCCGGCGAGCATGTTGGTGGTTTCATCGAGATTATCGCTGTCGTCAGTCCCGCTGGGTTGGTAGGTCCCGGAGGTCAGATGGCTGCGCAAGGGAGGAGGACTGGCCGCGGCGTCGGCGAAGGTCAAAGTCAAGTCGGATACCGCGTCATTGCCGCCGGTAAACCCCGCGTTGTACATTAAATCCACCACCACGCCAGCGGCGCTGGGGCCGGCGACTTGGATCTCCAGTTTATTGGGCTCGTCGGCAGTCACCCCGGAAAGGGTCACCGTGACCGCTTGCAATGTTCCGTAGAAGTTCGTCACTGTAATAACCGATGGATACGGCGAGGCCTGGCCATAGTAATACGCGGGGTTGGTAATGGGGACGGTATTGGTGTAACTGATGATGGTCGGCGACTGGGCGCAGGCCCGTTGCGGCAGCATCGCCGCAACCAGCAGGAGGCCGAAGCCGGCGACAATCAGGCCGCGCCGGCGGGCCGCCCGGATTGGGTTGATTGGGTCAAGATTCATTGAAGGAATTCAACGGGTTCTGAGTCTAATATCATGCACGGCAAACTGATGTCACGCATCTCCATTTTCAATAATGGGTAGCACACAACAGCAACCCCGTCACGCAAAATAATGTCGGGTTACGCGGGCGCGCCGGGGGGGTTGCCAGGGACGGGAACAAGGCGTATGGTGATATGGTGTTTATGCAAAAGCATTAAAGAGAGGCATTTTATGAGAACGCAACGAACGAGTTTCTGGGTCGCCGCCATCACCGGAATCCTGGCGGCTTTGCTTCCAATCGCAACCTGCGGCGCCAAGGCGGCTGATGGCCCCGGCGCCGGGGCGGCGGCAACCCCGTCCGCCCAGCCTGCGGCGGCTCCGGCCCCGGGCTATCCTGAGGGCGTGAGCGAGGTTCTCAAACTCTACAAAGGCGGGGTCCCGGCGGAAATCATCGTTAATTACATCAACAACTCACCGTTGGCGTTCTATTTGAGCGCGGACAATGTGATCGCCTTGCAGCAGCAAGGTGTTCCGCCACAGGTGATTACAGCCATGATCCAGCGCAATGGCGAGATGCAGCGGCAAACGGCCCAGGCCTGGCAGCAAGGCGCCGCCGGCGCGCCCGCCCAGGCCCCGGCGGTTTCGTATCAATACCCCCAGGATAATGCGGCGGAGAACTTTAATAACGCCTTGCAGGCGCGCGCCGCCAATCCAGCTTATTACCCGACTCCCGCCCCCAGTTATCCGGTTTATTATCCCACCTACGATTACGATTATTATTATCCATATTATCCGTATGCGTATTCATACTGGCCGCCAGTCTATTTTGGATTCGGTTTCGGCCATGTGGGAGGCGGATATGCCCATGGCGGTTCTGCGCATGGCGGATTTGCCGGCCATGGGGCAGCCGTTGGACACGCGGGCGGGCGCCGCTGAAAAAACTACGGCACGTTCCGGACGCGCGCGATGTCCGAAAGGATTTGTTCCCGCAGGGCGGCCAGGGAGGGGAACTTGTGCTCCTCCCGCAATTTGGCCAGGAAGGCCAGTTCCATTTCCTCCTGGTAAATATCCCCCACAAAATCCAGCAGATGCGCTTCCACCGCAATCTTGGGCGCGGCAGGCTCCACGGTGGGACGGCAGCCCACATTGACCGCCGCAAGATGGGTCCGCCCCCGCACCTGAGCTTGCGCGGCGTACACCCCGGATGGAGGCGTCAACAGCCCGGTCACGTCCAGGTTAGCCGTGGGGACGCCAATTTGACGCCCCAGACCGGTCCCTTTGACGACCTTGCCGCATAGAGTGTAAGGGCGGCCGAGCATCTGGCCGGCCAGACCGAACCGGCCCTCCGCCACCGCCTCGCGCACCCGGGTGCTGCTGACGGGCTGGCCGTCCAGGGAAACCTCCGCCAGGCCATGCACGGCAAAGTTCAATTCCCTTCCCAGCGCCTCCAGCAGCGCCACATTGCCCGAGCGCCTCCAGCCAAAAGTAAACGACCCGCCCACGGAAATGCTCTCAATGGGCCGGCCATCCCGCCACAAGCCGCGAATGAATTCCTCCCCGGATATCTGGCTGAAGGCCTTGTCAAAATGAACCACACAAGCCGTCTCCGGCCCCAGCGCCCCGATCACGCTCAACTTCTTGCCCAGCGGATAAATCAGCGGCGGCACGCGCGCGGGCGCGACGACCGCGTCGGGATGCCGGTCAAAGGTGATCACCACCGCCTGTCCGCCGTGCTGCGCCGCGTCGCTCACGGCCCGGCGGATGACTTGCTGGTGCCCCAGGTGGACGCCGTCAAATACCCCGATGGCCAGGCAGACGGGCCGGCCGCCGGACTCCAATTCCTGGGTCCTGTGGAGGAGGTTCATTTTGGCTCGGTCAATTGTAGAAACGGCAGCACCCGCTTCTCCAGTTGGCCCGGGGTGAGGCGCAGAACATCCTCAAACGGGATGGCGTCATTGACGTCGAATTTTCCCGAAACCATCCGGCGCAGGGAGGCCAGATGCGCCCCGCAGCCGATTTTGGCGCCCAATTCATGAACCAGCGCGCGGACGTAAGTTCCCTTGGTGCAGGCCACACGAAACCGGCCCAGCGGCTCGGTGTAGGCGCTGAAACGGAAGCTGTAAACATGGATCAGGCGGGCCTTGCGCTCGACCTCCAGGCCTTTGCGCGCCATTTTGTAAAGCGGCACGCCCTTGACCTTGACCGCCGAAACCATCGGCGGCATCTGCATTTGATCGCCCTGCAACTGCGCCGCGGCGGCGTTGAGTTCCTCCAGCGTCAGCGGCGGCACCGGCAGGGAGGCCGTCAACTCCCCGTCGGCGTCGTAACTGTCCGTCGTTTCGCCGAATTTGGCCGCCCCTTCATAAACCTTGTCGTCGCCCATCAATCTCTCCGAGAGCTTGGTTCCCCGGCCCAAGACCAGGATCAGCAGCCCGGTCGCGCCGGGATCCAGCGTGCCGCAGTGGCCCACTTTCTTGAGGCCAAAATTCCGGCGAACCGCGTCCACCACGTCGTGCGAGGTGGGTCCGGCCGGCTTGTCAATCAACACCGCGCCGTCAAATGGGTCAAACTCGCGCATGGGGTCAAAGGGCGGCGGCGGCGATGGCTTTCTTGACAGCCGCAAGGACGCGGCGCTGCGCCGAAAGCGGTTTTCCCGCGATTCGCGCCCCCGCCGCCGCGCGATGGCCGCCGCCGCCGAATTGGGCGGCCACGTCGTTGACGTTCACGGCGTCGGATTTCGAGCGCAGGCTGATCCGCGTCAGCTCCGGCTCCATTTCCTCAAACACGCAGGCGACCACCACCGGTTCGATGGCCCGAATATGATCAATCAGCCCTTCGGTGTCGTTGCGATCCGCCCCCGTGCGCGCAAAATCCCTCTTCTTGAGCCAGAGATAGGCGATGCGGTCGTGGTCGGTGAGGTGGAAATGATTATAGACCGTTTGCAGCAGCCGGATGCGCGACAGGGTGAAGGATTCATAGACTTGGCGGCTGATGGTTTCCAAATGCGCCCCCAATTTGACCAATTCCCCCGCCGTATGGAAAGTCCCCGGTTTGGTCGTCGAGTATTGAAAGCTGCCGGTATCGGTGGAGACGGCCGTGAAGAGGCAATCGGCCATCCGCACCGAGATCGGCCAGCCGGCGACCTTGATAATGCGGAAAACCAGCTCGCCGGTCGAGGCCTCGCGGTCGGAGATCCAGTTCAAATCGCCATAGCGCGTGTTGCTCTGATGATGGTCTATATTGATCAGACACTGGCGGCGCTCCACCGCCGGGCCGACGGAACCCAGCCGCTCAAAACTCGCGCAATCCAAGGCGATGACCAGATCGAATTCCTGGCCCTCTTTTGGTTTTTGCACCACATGGCCGACATCCAGAAACGCGTATTTCGCCGGAACCGGGTCTTCATTCCAGCAGACCACCTTCTTGCCTTCGCGGTGCAACGCGATGGCCAGCGCCAGTTGCGAGCCGATGCAATCGCCGTCCGGCCGCACATGCCCCCCGACGCAGACCGTCTGGCTCTCGCGGATTTTCTCCAAAATCCGGTCAATGATCTTGGGATGGAATTTCATGAGCAGGGCGGCGGCTGCTCCAGCTCCTCGAGGATCCGCAGGACGCGGTTTCCCCGCTCGACCGATTCGTCCAGCACAAACCGCAGCCGCGGCGTGTATTTCAACACCACCCCGGTCGCCACCAGCCCCTGGATGCGCTTGCGGCTTTTCTCCAGCAGATCCATGCCTTTCTTTTTTTGCGCTTCCCCGCCGAGGATGCCGATGAACACCGTCGCGTTCTTCAGGTTCGGCGCCACCCGCAGGTCGTTCACGTTGATCAGGCCCGCCTCGTTGACGGGCAGCTCGCGGCGGATGACCTCGCCAATCTCCCGTTTCAGAAGTTCCCGCACCCGTTCCAATCTCAGGGACATATCGGCCTCCATGAATTGATTTTAAATTTTTGGCGCGACTTTCTCGGTGGTGAAGCAGTCAATGCTGTCGCCCACTTGCAGGTCGTTGAAACCCTCGATGCGGATGCCGCATTCCATGCCGGCCCGCACTTCATTGACTTCGTCCTGGAACCGCCGCAACGTTTGCACCACCCCCTCGTAGAGCAAACCCTTGCGGCGCAGCACCCGGGCTTTGCCGCGGACGATGCGGCCCGCGCTGACCATGCAGCCGGCCACATGGCCGCCTTTGGACAATTCAAATATCTTGCGCACCTCCGCAGTGCCGATGACCACTTCCTTGATCAGCGGCTCCAGCAGGCCGGCCATGGAAGCTTTGACCTCGTCAATCAACTCGTAAATGATCGAGTAAAGTTTGATCTGCACCCCCTCGCGCTTCGCCAGCTCCGCCACTCCCACATCAATGCGCGTGTGGAACCCCAGAATAATGGCCGAAGCCGCCGACGCCAGCAGCACGTCCGATTCGGTGATGGTCCCCACCGCGCTGTGAATCACATCCAGCGATACAGTGTCCCCCTCAATTTTCTTCAGCGCCTCGACGATGGCCTCCACCGAACCTTGCATGTCCGCCTTGACCACCACTTTGAGCGTCTTGGCCTGCGTGGCGTCCAGCGTGGCGAAGAGATTCTCCAGCGTCACCTTGGTCCGCGCCTCGGTGGAGAGGCTGCGCACTTCCTCCGCCCGCTGTTCGGCCAGCGCGCGCGCCACCTTCTCGTCCTCGATGACACTGAATTCCTGGCCTGCCACCGGCACGCCGTTGAGCCCGAGAATCTTCACCGCCACCGACGGTCCCGCCACCTTCTGCCGCGTCCCCTCCTCGCTGATGAGCGCCCGCACTTTGCCCCAATACGCCCCGCAAATCACCACGTCCCCCACCCGCAGCGTGCCTTTGCGCACCAGCACGGTGGCCGTCGGCCCGCCAGGCTCCAGGCCCGACTCGATGACATTGCCTTTGGCCTTGCGGTCCGGATTGGCCTTCAGTTCCAGCAGGTCGGCTTGCAGCAGGATCATTTCCAGCAACTTGTCCACCCCCTGGCCCGTCAACGCCGAGACATCCACGAAGATCGTTTCCCCGCCCCACTCGTCGGAAACCAGCCCCTTGTCCTGGAGCTGCTGGCGCACTTTCATCGGGCTGGCGTTGGGATGATCTATTTTGTTGACAGCCACGATGATCGGCACCCGCGCCTCCTGCGCGTGGTTGAGCGCCTCCACCGTCTGCGGCATCACCCCGTCGTTGGCCGCCACCACCAGCACGACGATATCCGTCACCATCGCTCCCCGCGCCCTCATGGCGCTGAAGGCGGCGTGCCCGGGCGTGTCCAAAAATGTGATCTGCTGCACTTCCCCTTTTCGCTCCGGATGGGGAAAGGAAATCGTGTAGGCCCCGATGTGCTGCGTGATGCCCCCCGCCTCTCCCGCCGCCACATTGGCTTTGCGGATGACATCCAGCAAGGTCGTCTTGCCGTGATCCACGTGGCCCATGATCGTCACCACGGGCGGGCGCGGCCGCCTTTGCTCCGGCGCGTCCTCCACATCCACCTCAATTTTCTTCTCCGTCGCGTGGACTGTCCCCCCGCCGCGCACCCGCTTTTCCACCTCAAAACGATACCCGAACTTGGCGCAAACCTGCCGCGCGATCTCCTCCTCCACCGATTGGTTCACGTTGGCGAAAACCCCCAGTTCCATCATCTTCTCGATGATCTGAAACGGCTTGCGCTTCAGATGTTCGGCTAGGTCCCTGACGATGATCGGCGGCTTGAGGGTGATCAATTCCCCCGTGGCGGGCGCCACAATCTTCTCCGCCGTTTTCGCCGCCGCAACGGCGGGAACCGCCGGTTTGGCCGCCAGCCTTTGTCCCGGCAGCCTCTGTCCGGCCAACCCCGGCGGACCCGGGGCCAACGCTCCGCCGCGCGCGCCGCGAATATCCCCGCGCGCCCTGAAATCGGTCCGCGCCGGCTGCGCGCCGCGCGCGGGGGGCTTTTCCGCCGCCGGCCGGGGCGCGTGCTTGGGCGGCAACTGCACAAAGCCCACCTTCTCCCCCAGCTTCGGCGGCGGCGGGGGCGGCGGGGGCTCGGGCGGCTTAGGCGCTTCCACCGGAGCGACAGGCTCTGGCGCCGCCAGAGCCGCGCTGCCGCCATTGGCCGAAAGCGCCTCCGCCGTTTGCGTCAAACCTCCCATCGTTGGCGGCGCGACAGCCGCGGGCGCCGGAACCAGAACCGGCGCAACGGGCTGCGCGGCAACCGGTGTTTCCGCGACCGGCGAAAGTTCCGCTGGTTTTGGGGCTTCAGCGACAACGGCCGCCGGCGCGGGCGCGGGCGGCGGCGCCATTTCAGCCGGGGCTGGAGGAGGGGGTGGTGGCCGGGGCGGCAGGGTTGCCGCCAGTTGCTGCTCAAGAAATTCGCCGGTGATTTTATCCAGCGAACTCGACGGAACCTTGGCCGCAATGCCCAATTCCTTGGCCTTGGCAAGGACCTCCTTGCTTTCGATGCCAAGTCTCTTTGCGATGTCGTATATACGAACGGGCATACTTCTGTTCCTGCCAATTGGGCCGCCAAAGTTTCATGGCTTTAACATGCAAACATTGTACCCTTTAATTTCATCTCTTCACGCTATTTCGCCGCAATGTCCTTGACCCCGCGCCGCGCCGTCTCCGCCTTGGCCGCCGCCACCACCGCCTCCCCCGATCCCTTGATCTGCTCGATCTGCTCCAAATCCGCCACTTCCGCCTGGCACAAATCCTCCAGCGTCAGAAATCCCGCATGCACCAGGATATTCGCCTGCCCGGGCGTCAGGCCGGGAATCGCCGCCAGATTCTGCACCGCCTGCGCCACTTTCTCCTCGAATCCCAGCGTCACCACCGCCTCCGGCTCGATGTCTATCTGCCAGCCCGTCAACTTGGAGGTCAGCCGCGCATTCTGGCCGCGCTTGCCGATCGCCAGCGAGAGCTGGTCCTCCGCCACCGTGATCCTCACCCGCCTCCGCGCTTCATCCACCGTAAAGGCCTTCAACTGCGCCGGCGCCAGCGCGTTGCCGATGTAGGTCTTCACATTGGCGTCCCACTTGATGATGTCCACCTTCTCGTTGTTCAACTCCCGGACTATATTCTTGACGCGCTGTCCCCGCAGCCCCACGCACGCGCCCACCGGATCCACCTTCGCGTCCCGCGTATGCACGGCCAGCTTGGTGCGGAATCCCGGCTCCCGGGCGATTCCCTTGATCTCTATCGTCCCGTCGTTGATCTCCGAGACTTCCAACTGGAACAGCCGGATCACAAACTGCGGATCCGCCCGCGACAAGATGATCTCCGGCCCGTGCGCGCCGCTTTCCACCGCCTTGACGTAACATCGAATCCGTTCCCCGATCTGATACTCCTCCGTCGGCACCCGTTCCCGGTTCGGCAGCAGCGCCTCATATTTCCCCAGGTCTATCGTCACATCCGACCTCTCGAACCGCCTAACCACCCCGCTCATGATGTCCCCAACCCGGTCCTTGAATTCGGTGAAAATCAACTCTTTCTCCGCCCGCCGGATACACTGCATCAAGGCCTGTTTGGCGTACTGCGAGGCGATGCGCCCAAATCCCGCCGGCGTGACCTCCACCTCCACCTCATCCCCCAACTGCGCGTCCGCCTTGATCCGCCTGGCGTCAAACACCGAGATCTGGTCATGTTTCGACTCAACCTTCTCGGAGACAACCAGTTTTGCAAAGGCCTTGATATCCCCGTTTTTGGTGTCAATCGAGCAACGCAACTCCCTGGCCGGGCCGACCGCCTTCTTGGCGGCTGAGGTCAGCGCCTCTTCGACGGCCCCCACCAACACATCCCGGCTGATCCCTTTCTCCCGCTCCCAAAATTCTAATACTGCCAAAAAATCCGCATTCATAACCTTATACAAATCCCCCATGCGGGGAATAAAAAAGCCGGCAGAACCAGGCTCTCCGACTTCCGCGCTGGGCGAACCCAGCATTACGATTTGTACCTACTTCCTCATCATAGCCTTCCCGCGCAAATCGTCAAGTCGCAAATAAACACTAAAAATAAGTGCCAGCCGCCGCCGCGCGCTCTATCCTGCCTCATGGACGCGCCAAACCTCATCGCCATCGTCGGACGCCCCAACGTCGGCAAATCAGCCCTCTTCAACCGCATCGTCCGCAAACGCATCGCCATCGTCCACGACGAGCCGGGCGTCACGCGCGACCGCATCAGCGTCGAAACCGAATGGAACGGACACCTCTTCACCCTGGTGGACACCGGCGGCCTCGGCCTCCTGCGCGGCGAAAAATCCCAGGACGTCATCATCCAGGCCGCCTGCGAGCAGGTCCAACTCGCCATCCAGGCCGCCACGGTCATCCTCCTGGTCGTCAATTTGCAGGAGGGCGTCGTCTCCCTGGATCGCGAAGTCGCCTCCCGCTTGCGCCGCGCCGGCAAACCCGTCCTGGTCGCCGTCAACAAGACCGACAACGCGCTGGCGGAAGCCCACGCCGATGTCTTCAGCGAACTGGGCTTTGAAAGAATCTTCCCCGTCAGCGCCATTCACCAGCGCGGCATCAGCTCCCTGATGGACGCCGCCGTGGCCCTCCTGCCCAAATCAGACCCTTCGGCCAGCCCGCAAGCCCCCGACGCCGCCTCCCCCCTCAAACTCGCCGTCATTGGCCGCCCCAACGTCGGCAAATCCTCCCTCATCAATGCCCTCACCCATTCCCATCGCGTCATCGTCACCCCCATCCCCGGCACCACCCGCGATTCCGTGGATGTCCCCTTCACCGTCGAAACCGACGGCATCGCCCAAAAATACATCCTCATAGACACCGCCGGCGTGCGGCAGGAGCGGCGCATGGACGATTCGGTCGAGTTCTTCAGCGTCAAACGCACCGACGATTCCATCGCCCGGTGCGACATCGCCGTCCTCGTCCTCGACGCCCAGGCCGGCGTCACCGCCCAGGACAAAAAAGTCGCCGGTAAAATTGTCGAATGCAACAAGGCCTGCCTCATCATCGTCAACAAATGGGACCTCCTCGCGCCGGACGTGGACGCCGCCCGCAAGGAACTCCGGCGCGAAGAAAAGCGCGGCGCGCCCCGGCGCGAGGGCCAGCCGGCCCCGCCGCTGACCCTGGCCCAATTCGGCGGCTGGGTGCGCCAGCACCTTTTCTTTCTCGACTACGCCCCCGTCATTTTCACCTCCGCCACCACGGGATTTCATCTCGAGCGCATGCTCCAATCCATCCGCTACGTCACCGCCCAACTGCGCCAGAAGATTCCCACCGCCATCCTGAACCGGACCCTCCAGGACGCCATCCAGCGCCGCCAGCCCGCCAGCGCCGCCGGCCACCGCTTGAAGTTCTTTTACGCCACCCAAGTCAACCAGGCGCCCCCCGTTTTCTTGCTCTTCGTCAACCGGGAAAACCTCCTCTCCGACCAATACAAGCTATACCTCAGCCATCAAATCCGCGCGGCCTTTGGCTACGAAGGCTGCCCCATTATCCTGCGCGCCCGGCAACGGGAGCAAAACCCCGACCGTCCACGCCTCCCATCCGCCTCCGCCCCGCCGCGCCCCGGCCCCAGGCACGCCCGGGACAGGAGCGCCACAGCCCGACTCCGGCGTTCCCACGCCCGACGCCCAAAAACCCGGAGGTAGTTATTCACATCCACCATTCAGATCTATTCACCGACCGGCCCAAAACACCTGTCCCACAGGCCGAAACGCCCTTTTTTAATGGGGAAAACCGGGTTATAACTTTTTTCAAAAAAGTTCTTGCAACCACTATATGTGGTGTTACACTGGCTCCCACTCCACTAAATGTGGGCTGTCGGCAGCCTCGGGCTGCATGAGGCTGGCCATTTTTGAAGTGGAACTTGGCCGGCTGTAAAAATCATGCGGGCTTGAAACCGGGCATAACCTTGAACTATATTAATGGCCTATGATCGCTGTCCCTGATCAAATCCAACCTCCAGTCAATACCCTGAACCCGCGGCCCGTCGAATCCTCTCCCGCGCCTCCTCCAACCCCCCAGGCCAATTCCCTTCCTTGGGAACGGGTTTTTAGCGATCCGAACATCACGCCTTTCGACCAAATCGAATGGGACAAACGCACCGCCGAAATCACGGACGACACCGGCAAAGTCATCTTCAAACAAGAAAACGTCGAAGTGCCCAAATCCTGGTCCGAGTTGGCCACCAAGGTTGTCGTCTCAAAATACTTCTACGGCGAACAGCACACCGGCGAACGCGAGACCTCCGTCCGCCAACTCGTCCATCGCGTCTGCCGCACCATTGCCGATTGGGGCGTGGCCGACGGCTATTTCGACAAGGCGGGCGGCGACGTGTTCTACGATGAACTGGCCTGGCTGTGCCTCAACCAGTACGGCGCCTTCAATTCCCCGGTTTGGTTCAATGTGGGCCTCTTCCACCAATATGGCGTGGGCAAATCTTCCGCCCGCGGCGGCTGGTTTACCAACAAACAAACCGGCGCCGCCGAGCGCGCCTCCACCCAGTATGAACACCCCCAGGCCAGCGCCTGCTTCATCCAATCGGTGGACGACAACATGGAAAGCATTATGCGCCTGGCCCACAGCGAAGCCATGCTCTTCAAATACGGCTCCGGCACCGGCACCGACCTAAGCCCCATCCGTTCCAGCAAGGAAAAACTCAGCGGCGGCGGCCGGCCCAGCGGCCCTCTGTCCTTCCTCAAAGTTTATGACCAGGTCGCCAACGTCGTCAAATCCGGCGGCAAAACCCGCCGCGCCGCCAAGATGAACACCCTGCGCGACTGGCATGGCGACATCGAAGAATTCATAGACGCCAAACAAAAAGAGGAGCGCAAGGCCTGGGCCTTGATCGAACAGGGCTACGACGGCTCCTACAATGGCGACGCCTACGGCAGTGTCATCTACCAAAACGAAAACCTCTCCGTCCGCGTCTCCGACCAATTCATGCAGGCCGCCTTGGACGGCAAGGAATGGTGGACCCGCCGCGTCACCGACGGCACTCCCCTCGAAAAAAAAGACGCCGCCACCCTCCTGCGCAAGATCGCCCAGGGCGCCTGGATTTGCGGCGATCCCGGGTTGCAGTACGACGGCGCCATTCAAAAGTGGCACACCTGCAAAGCCACCGAGCCCATCCACTCCACCAATCCCTGCTCCGAATACGTCTTCCTGAACAACACCGCCTGCAACCTCGCCTCCCTGAACCTCATCAAATTCAAGCGCCCGGACGGGGGGTTTGACATCCAACGCTTCAAGGCTGCCGTGCGGGTGTTCATCACCGCCCAGGAAATTACCGTGGACAACGCCAGCTATCCCACCCGGGAGATCGCCGAAAACTCCCACATTTTCCGCACCCTCGGCCTGGGCTTTGCCAATCTCGGCTCCCTGATCATGAGCTACGGCCTGCCCTACGATTCCGACGAGGGCCGCGCCCTGGCCGGCGCCCTGGCCGCCATCATGACCGGCCACGCCTACGAACAATCCGCCCGCATCGCCTCCGTCATGGGCCCCTTCCAAGGCTACCACGACGCCCGTTGCGCCCATGTCTCCCAGCCCCTGGGCTCCGGCAACGCCTCCTCCATGCTCGGCGTCATCAGCCTTCATCGCCAAGCCGTCGAAGACATCCATCCCAGCGGCGACTTTGCCTTCCTCAAAGACGAGGCCCGCCTGACCTGGGATCGCGCCCTGGAGCGCGGCCGCCAATCCGGCTTCCGCAACGCCCAGGTCACCGTCCTGGCCCCCACCGGCACCATCGCCTTCCTCATGGATTGCGACACCACCGGCGTGGAGCCGGACATCGCTCTCGTCAAATATAAATTGCTCGCCGGCGGCGGCAGCCTCAAAATCGTCAACCGCGGCGTCGCCGACGCCCTCCGCCGCCTCCTCTACAGTGAAAACGAAATCTCGTACATCCTCGCCCATGTCGCCAAATTCGACACCATCGAGGACGTCGAGGAAAACGGCGCCATCATCCCCGGCGGATTGAGGCCCGAGCATCTGCCCGTCTTCGACTGCGCCTTCAAGGCCTATCGCGGCCGCCGCAGCATCAGCTACATGGCCCATCTCAAAATGATGGCCGCCGCCCAGCCGTTCATCAGCGGCGCCATTTCCAAGACCGTCAACCTGCCCAACGAATCCACCGTCGAAGACATCCAGGACGCGTACGTCCAGGCCTGGAAAATGGGTCTCAAGTGCGTCGCCATTTACCGCGACGGCTCCAAACGCTCCCAGCCGCTGAACACCCGGAAAACCAGCGAAGGCGCGGATGGCACCCCCGCCGGACGCCTCAAGGATCTGGAAGCCCAGATCCAAAAGCTCCAGGCCCAAACCGGCCAACCCCTGCGCCGCCGCCTGCCCGACACCCGCAGCGCTGTCACTCACAAATTTGAAATCGCCGGCCACGAAGGCTACCTCACCGTCGGCCTCTTCAGCGACGGCCAGCCCGGCGAATTATTCATCACCATGGCCAAGGAGGGTTCGACCATCGGGGGACTCATGGACAGCATTGGCACTCTGACCAGCCTGGCCCTGCAATACGGCGTCCCGCTCGAAGCCCTCATCAAAAAATTCGCCCACCAACGCTTCGAGCCTTCCGGCTTCACCAAAAACCCCGACATCCGCAATGCCTCCTCCATCATTGATTACGTCTTCCGCTGGATGGGCTGCCAGTTTGTTCCAGGCTATCCCGAAGGCGCCGCCGCCGCCCGCGCCCAGACCGAACTCCCGATGCCCGGCCTGGAGCAGGAAGTCAAAAAACAGATAAACCGCCCCGTCCCTGACCTCCCGATTTCCGACGACACCGACCTCATCCTGGGACCCGGGCGGGGCCAGGACGCCCACGGCAACGGCAACGGCAACGGCCATGGCGGCGGCCACTCCAGCCAGCCCTCCGCCTCCGCCGTCCGCGCCCCCGATGTGTTGAGCCAAAGCGTGGCCCATTTCCAGCAAGACGCCCCCACCTGTCCCAAATGCGGTCACGTGGCCGTGCGCAACGGCGCCTGCTTCAAGTGCCTCAACTGCGGCGAAAGCCTGGGCTGTTCGTAGGATGTTTACGTGGTCATAAGGCGATTTTTGGACTCCGAGGAGATGGCGTTCCTTTGCACTTTTACCGTTCGAGAGGTTTGGCAACGAAGGCACGCAGTCTGACAGGAACCTGTGGCATGGCGACAGCAGTCATTCAGGAAAACTGCGCCATCCGGGTTGACAAATGTCTCGATTTAAGGAATCCTTAAAGCGTGAAAGATTTCGACATGATGACCGTTTCCAAAGTGGGCCAGAGCACCCTCCCCAAATGGTGGCGCGATGTTTCCGGTTTGTCGCGGGGCGGGATGGTTGAGGTCCGGCGCATGCGCGACGGCAAAAACAGCCTCGTGCTGACCCCAAAACCTGCCCGTCGTCGCGGAGCCGTTGGGTTGTTCAAACTGTTCTCAAGCTGCCCGGCGGCAATCCCGCTCCCGGAGCGACATCACCTGCCGTTCAAGTGAGCTTCCTTATTGACACGGATCTTTTGTCGCTGCTGGAGCGGAAGCGAGTACCGGCAAAATTGGCCGACTGGATTCAGGACAACGAGGCCGACATTTTTCTGAGCGTGGTCTCATTCGCCGAGTTGCAATTTGGGCTGGATCACGCCCCGGCGCCGCACCAGGCAAGCCTCGCTGCCTGGCTCGCAGAACTGCGGCGCAAACTCGCGCCAGCCACCGAAAACCTGACTGAACCAGTGCTGGTTCGATGGAAGGAGCTGCTTGCGGAACTAAAAGTCAAGAACCGCATGATGACTTGTGAGGATTCTCTGATTGCAGCCACCGCCTTATTGCACGGCCACACAGTCGCCACCCACAATGCGCGCCACTTTGAACCGGCGGGAGTGCAAGTGGTGGACCCGCTGGCATAGGAGGGCTACTCTCCGGAGGTCAGCAGGAGGGTTTGTTCGAGCGTGGAGGCGCCTTCGCGCGCCTTTTCCAGCGCCACGGTCCGCAAGGTCTTCATCCCTTGCTCGATGGCGACCTTGGCGATTTCCGAGGCGCTCACGCGCTTGATCACCAGCTTGCGGATTTCGTCCGTCATCGTCATGGCCTCGATGATGGCCAGACGCCCGGAGTAGCCGGAGTTCTTGCAGCGCTCGCAGCCGCGCCCGCGGAAAAGCGTGCCGTCTTCAAAGTCGCTGGCGTTGATCCCCAAGTCGGTGAACATCTTTTGCGGATAAGTCACCGGCTCCTTGCAATTGTTGCAGATGCGGCGCATCAGGCGCTGGGCGCAGGCCAGGATCACCGCCGAGGAAATCAGGAACGGCGCGATTTCCATGTCGTCCAGCCGCGAAATCGCCCCGGCGGCGTCGTTGCAGTGCATCGTGCTCAAGACCTGGTGGCCGGTCAGCGCCGCTTCCACGGCGATTTCCGCCGTTTCCGTGTCCCGAATTTCCCCAATCATGATGATGTCCGGGTCCTGCCGCAAAATCGAGCGCAGCGCCCCGGCGAAGGTCAGCCCGATCTCCTTGCGCACCGGAACTTGATTCACCCCGGGAAGCTGGAATTCCACCGGGTCCTCCACCGTGATGATGTTGAACTGCGGGCTGTTGAGCTCGTTGAGCGCCGAATAGAGCGTGGTCGTTTTGCCCGAACCGGTCGGGCCGGTGACCAGGATCAACCCGTGCGGGGCGTCCACCGCGCTCTTGAAACGGACAAAAGTCTCCTCGTCAATTCCCAGCTTGTCCATGCTGGCCGACAGGTTGGACTTGTCGAGCACCCGCAACACGCATTTCTCCCCGTGGACGGTCGGGAGAAAGGAAACCCGCAAATCAATGTCCCGCCCTCCCACCTTGACCCGCATGCGTCCGTCCTGGGGCAGACGCCGCTCCGAAATGTCCAGGCTGCTCATCACCTTGATGCGCGAAGTCAGCGCCACCTGCAAATTCTTGGGCGGCGGCGGCATGTCAATCAGCGAGCCGTCCACCCGGTAGCGCAGCCGGACCATGTTCTCGAACGGTTCGATGTGGATGTCGCTTGCGCGGTCCTTGATCGCCTGGACCAGGATCAGATTGGCCAGCTTGATCACCGGCGCCTCCTCGGTGGATGCGGCCAGTTGCCCCAGGTCCGTCGTTTCAGTCGCGATGGTCGTCAGCTCCAGACTTTCCGCGTCCGCCTCGGCTTCGGCCTGTTTGGCGGCATCCTGGATGATTTCCTCCATGCTGCCGGCCCGCGCCGTATCCAGGTTGGCGATGCGGTCCATGATGCTCTTTTCCGACGCAATGAGCGGGGAAACCTCCAATTTGGTGATGCGCTTGACATCGTCCACCGCCAAAACGTTCAGCGGATCCGCCATGGCCAGGTAAAGCCGGTTGCCCAGCCTGGAAACGGGCAGCACTTTGTAATTGGTCGCGATGTCCCGCGGGATCATCTCCGCCATTTCCGGCGTGGGGCTGATGCGGGAGACATTCACCGGCGGCGTGTTGAGCACGCGCCCCATCGAGACCACCAGGTCCTGCTCGGTGACGTAGGACTTCTCGACCACCAGTTTGAGAAACCGCGTGCCTTCCTTCTTCTGCTTTTCCAGCAACTCCCCGACCTGGGCGGAGGTCAGCAAACCGTCTTCCACCAGGGCGTCGGCGATGCGTTCTCCAAGTGATTTGACCGGTGGCATGGTGTGTTATCGGAAGATTTTCCCCAGGATCCGGACCAGGTCATTGGGAGGGGCCAGGTACCAGAGCAGGCGGTTTTTGATCGTGCTCCCAAGGTCAATGGCGGCTTGCTTGTTGAAAGGATTGCAGGTGGCCACCAGCACCGTCTTGCTCATCCGGTCAAACGGCAGCACGCACCACCGCTGGCAGAACTCGCGCGAGCTGTTGCGCGCCAGCTCCATGTCCAAATCATACCGATCCAGCGGAATGAGCGCCAGACGCGACCGGTCGGCCAAAAGTTTCAAGGACTTGTCCAGCGCCATGAACTGCTTTTCCGCCAACTGCTGAATAAAAGGATCAATGGTCTTTGCCGGAGGGGCGCTCAGGCTGGGGACGGGCCAGCACATTTCAAAATCCCCCGCGGAAATGAGCTTCGACTCCACGAAAATCTTGTGCATCTGCGCCCGGCCGTCATCCACGTCCAACTGGGCCGCCGCCTTGGCCTTCCTGGAAATCAGAGTCGTCGGGCTTCTTTGGGAAGGCAGCTCAATTTCCATCGGCGGCAGTTTGGTCAGGTTGTTGGCCTTGCTCTCTATTTGCGCCATCGCCTCCATCGCGTCGCGGTCCTCGGGATGCCGCTGCAGAATGGTTTCGTATTCCAGGATCGCCGAGGAGAGCTGCCCCAATTGCACGTAGGCCTGCGCGATGCGTTTGGACGTCAGAATCACCTCCGGCTCCATCCCCAGCTTCAGATACGCCTCCTTGAGAATCTCCAATGACTGATAGTCCTGCGGCTGCGACTGAGTGATCACTTCGAACATCTCAATCGTCTGCCGCAGTTGGGCCTCTTCGCTTGGATTTAATGTGCCGAGCATGACGCGCTAATTCCAAATGCCTCTAAATGATGCCAATCTACTCACGGACGGGGGCCGACGCAATCCCCTTTCGCGTCCCCGGCACTGAATCTCTAAAAATTGCGCCCTGGCTTTGTTTTCCCTCTTGACCTGGGGCGGGCAACAGCCTAACCACAGGCCATGAAGATTTGCCTGTTTGGCATCACCGGGCTGCCGACCGGCAACCACAACCTCAAGGACCCCCGCCTGGACCAGGCCGATAAATTGGTGGAAGCCCAGAAAAAGTGCTATGCCCAGGTTGTGCTGGCCGACGAAAAGGAAATGGCCGTCTGCGACGCCATCCTCACCTCCCGCGCCGCCTTGAGTGACTTGCTGATGAAGGACCTGGATTTTGTCGAGACCCGCCTCGGCCGCGAGGCGGGCGAAGCGGAGAAGAAGGTCCTGCAAAAAATGGCCGAAGGATTGGTCAGCGAGAGGCCCGTCTCCCAGCTCGGCTTGAAGCCGGAGGAGTTGGCGGCGGTTTCGGCGCACAGCTTTGTCACCAACCGCCCGGTGGTGGTGGCCGGGGAGGCGGATTTGGCGGCACCGGACGCCCTGCTGCTGCGCGCGTTTGCCGAGAGCGGCTTCATCTCCTTCCTGACCGTCGGCGGCAAGGAGAACCGCGCTTGGCCCATCCGCGCCGGCACCACCGCCTGGGAGGCGGCGGGCGCCATCCACACCGACCTGCAAAAAGGGTTCATCCGCGCGGAGATTATCAGCTTCGCCGATTTTGCCGCCGCGGGCGGGGAGACGCAAGCCAAGCGCGCCGGCAAGCTCCGGCTGGAATTAAAGAGTTACGTCATGCAAGACTGCGACGTCGTGAATTTTCGGTTTAGCAAATAAGACCGCCGCGACATAAATATAACGGCGTCAACCCCACACTTCCGACTGGCGCAGTTGCTTGAGGAGCAGTTGCTCCAGGGAGGCGTCGGAAGCGACGCTGAAAAAATTGATGCCCCGGCCCTGGCAATACTCGCGCAGGCGCTGGCAAAAATTCCGCACGGTTTGCTGGTAGGCCTTGAGCCGGAATTTTCCAAAAGTCACTTCCTGCAACGCGCCCGTCTCCGAATCCACCAGCCGCAGATCGCCATACGCCGGCGGGCTGAACTCCTCCGGCGCAAGAATCTGAATGGCGTTGACATGAAAACCGCGCCCGATCAGCGCGTTCAACCCCCCCTCATAACCGGCCGGGTCCAGGAAATCGCTCAAGACCACGGCCACCCCGGCCTGGCGCGACTCAATGGCGCCGCGCCGCAGCGCGTCGTTCAAATTCGCCGCCCCTTGCGCCGTGAGGGCGCCAAGATTCTGGAAAAACTGCATCGCCGATTTGCGCCCGCGCACGGCCCGCAATCCGCCCCGCGCCGCCTGCTCCGCGCTCAGCGCCGCCGCCTCCAGCCCCGCCGCCCGCGGGTCCATCTCCGGAAACGGGCAGACCGCCACGCGGTCGAAACCGCAGAGGGCCACATAGCCGGCCGCCGCGGCCACCTGGCGCGCGAAATCGAATTTGGGCGGCATGCCGAAGGTCATGGATTCGCTGGCATCGAGAAAAATCCGCACCGGCAATTCGCGTTCCTCCTCGTAAAGCTTGAGGAACAGCTTGTCCAGCCGGCCGTAGAGATTCCAGTCCAGATAGCGGAAATCGTCCCCCGGCGAATAATTGCGGTAATCGGCGAACTCTACCGATTGGCCGCACGCCTTGCTGCGCCGCTCGCCTTTGGCCGAACTCTTGGCGCGCCGCGCCGCCAGCAACTGGAATTGCTCAAGCCGCCGGAGCAAATCGGGAGTCAAAAGGGCGGCGGGCATAGGGGCGGGATCGGGGGGTCATGCCGTGACTCCTGCGGCGTCTTTGGGCACATCGAGCAATATCTGGTTGATGATGTGGTCGGTCGTGATCCCCTCCGCCTCGGCTTCAAAATTCAAAATCAAGCGATGCCGCAAGGCCCCGGCGGCCACGGCCTGGATGTCCTCAAAACTCACATTGAAGCGGCCCTGCGCCAGCGCGCGCACCTTGGCCCCCAACATGAGCGTTTGACCGCCGCGCGGGCTGCTGCCAAAGCGCAAATACTGGTTGCTGATCGGCGCCGCCGTCTCGCTCTTGGGATGGGTCGCCAGGACCAGCCGCACCACATAATCCTTCACATGCGAGGCCACCGGCACCCCGCGCACCAATTGCTGGAACTCGATGATTTGCTCCTTCGTCAGCACGCGCGCGATTTCCGGCTTGGCCCCCTCGGTCGTGCGCGTGAGCACTTCGGTCAATTCCTCGCCGCTGGGATAGCCGACAATGAGCTTGAAAAAGAACCGGTCCAATTGCGCCTCCGGCAGCGGGTAAGTGCCTTCCTGGTCTATCGGGTTTTGCGTCGCCAGCACGAAAAACGGCTCGGCCAGTTTGCGAATCTCGCCGCCGGCCGTCACGCTTTTTTCCTGCATGGCCTCCAGCATGGCCGACTGCGTTTTGGGCGTGGCGCGGTTGATCTCATCGGCGAGCACCAGATGGGCGAAAATCGGGCCGCGCTGAAACTGGAATTCGCGCCGTCCGCCGGGGGCTTCCATCACCATGTTCGTCCCCAGGATGTCCGCCGGCATGAGGTCGGGCGTGAATTGAATGCGGTTGAAGCTCATGTCCAGAACTTCCCCCAGCGTGCGGACCAGCAACGTTTTGCCCAACCCGGGGACCCCTTCCAATAAAACGTGCCCGCCCCCAAAAATCGCGATCAACGTCCCCTCGACAATCGGGTGGTGCCCGACGATGACCTTGCCGATTTCCGCGCGCAGCGATTCATAAGCATTGCGAAACGATTGGATTTGTTCTTCCGTATTCATGCGCATCCTGTTTTGGCTGACCGGGAAGAAGTAACAGGGGTCGCGGATAAAAACCAGCCCCAATCGCTCTGAGGGGCTTTGGGCCGGAAAGCGGCCGCGGCTATCGTCCGCCGGAGCCGCCGGCCCCGGAAACGATGAAGGGCGCGTTCGAGGCAACGGGGATCGGTTGGACGGCGGTCTCCAAACTGAAATGAGAACGGCCCGCCATCAGGCGGGAACCGTCGCTTCGGATTCCTTTTCCTTCTTGGCCTCCGGCTTGGTTTCACCCTCCCCGGTTTTTTTGCCGGCGGCTTTGGCCTTGGCCTGGCTGCCGGTCGTTTCGGCGGGCGCTTCCGGAACGGGCACATCCACGAATTCGAGGATGACCATCGTGGCGGCGTCGCCCTGGCGCCGGGCACGGTGCTTGCCCTCAGCGCTGCCCAGGCGCACGATGCGGGTGTAGCCTCCGCGCCGTTCCTTCTGGGTCGGCGCGATTTCGTTGAAGAGTATCTTCACCGCCTCCTCGTCCTGGTGCAGGCGGGCCGAGGCCAGCCGGCGGTCATGCAGCGTGCCGCCTTTGCCCAGGGTGATCATCTTCTCCGCGACGGAACGCGCGGCTTTGGCCTTGGCGGCGGTGGTGGTGATGCGGCGGTGTTTGATCAGGCTGCACACCATGCTGGCCAGCATGCGGTTGCGGTGCGTGCCGGTGCGTCCCAGCTTGGCGGTGCGTTTTAAGTGGCGCATAACAATAAATTATTCGGTCAGCTTGGTTTCTTCCTTGGGCGGATCGAGCAAACTCTGGTCTATGTTCATCCCCAGCGAAAGATTCAGGCTCGCCAGTTTCTCCTTGATCTCGTTGAGGGATTTCTTCCCGAAATTGCGGTACTTGAGCATCTCCGCCTCCGTTTTCATGGACAACTGGCCCACCGAGGTGATGTTCGCGTTGTTGAGGCAATTGGCCGCCCGCACGCTCAACTCGATTTCGTTCACGCTCATGTTCAGCAGCTTCTTGAGCTTGGCCTTCTCGTCGTCCTGCTTGGTTTCCGTCTCCTCAAACTCCACCGCGTTCTTGTCGTAGCCGATGAACACATCCAGGTGATGCTGCAAAATGGCCGATGCCTGCACCAGCGCCTCGTCGGGCGTGAGCCGGCCGTCGGTCCAAATCTCCAAGATTAGCCGGTCATAATCCGTCCGCTGGCCCACCCGGGCGTTCTCCACGGCGTATCGCACCCGCGTCACCGGCGAATAGAGCGAGTCAATGGCGATGACCCCGATCGCCTGGTCGGGCTTTTTGTTTTCATCGCCCGGACAAAACCCGCGCCCCACCTTGACTTCCAGCTCCATTTCGAACTTCTTCTTCTTGTCCAGCGTGCAAATGTGCTGCTTGGGGTTCACCAGCTCCACATTTTGGTTCAGCTCGATGTCTCCGGCGGTGACTTCGCCTTCCTTGTTGACAGACAGGAGCAGGGTCTGCGGGTCGCGGCTGTGCGCCTTGAAAAGAATCTTCTTGAGGTTCAACACCACATCGGTCACATCCTCCACCACCCCGTCAATGGTGGCGAATTCGTGCTGGGCGCCATCCACTTTGATGGAGGAGATGGCCGCGCCCTCCAGCGAGGAGAGCAGAATCCGGCGCAACGAATTGCCGATGGTGTGCCCGTAACCGGTTTCAAACGGCTCGGCGAAGAACTTCGCGTACGTGTCCGTGGCGGTGGCCTCCTCCCGGGTCAACCGCTTGGGCATTTCAAAACGACCTAAACGAACTGGCATGTTTTCCTTTCCACAATTTTAATCTGGCCTCTCCGCCTTTTATTCCCGCGGCGGAAATGCCCGTATAATTGTTCTTGTCCCTCGGGCGGGACGGGTTATGGGTCAGCGGGAATAAAATTCAACGACCGCCTGCTCATTGGCGACGGGCTGGATTTCCGCCCGGGTGGGAATGCGCATCACCGTGCCTTTGAAGGCCTCCTTGGCCAGGCTCATCCAATCGGGCACCACCCGGCTGGTCGCCAGCTCCAAGTTCTTGGAGGCCAGTTGGCGCGACACATTGGACTCCTTGACCTCCACCACGTCGTTGACCTTCAAACCGTAGGAGGGCACGTTCACCTTGCGGCCATTGACCTTGACATGGCCGTGGCTGACCATTTGCCGCGCCGCCGCGCGCGTGTTGGCGAAACCCAGGTGATACACCACATTATCCAGCCGCGTCTCCAGGATTTGCAGCATTTGCTCGCCGGTGACGCCGCGGCGCTTGAGCGCGCGCTCATAAACCCCGCGGAACTGCCGCTCCATCAATCCGTAAAAATACCGCAATTTCTGCTTCTCGATCAGGCCCAGGCCGTACTCCGTATGCTTGCGGCGCGATTTGGGTCCGTGAACGCCCGGACCGTAATTGCGACGTTCCAGATATTTGTCCGGCCCGAACATCGGAATGCCGAAGCGGCGGCTGATGCGGGTGCGAGGTCCAGTATAACGAGCCATAGTTTATTATTGTCAAATTCTGTATTGCGTCTTGCGGCTATTCTCTCATCAAACGCGCCGTTTTTTGCGCGGCCTGCATCCATTATGCGGAATGGGCGTGACATCCTTGATGACACTGATTTCCAGCCCGATGGCTTGGAGGGCGCGAATGGCCGATTCCCGGCCCGATCCCGGCCCTTTCACCCGGACTTCGATTTCCCTCATGCCGTGCGACATCGCCTGGCGCGCCGCGTCCTGCGCCACCTGCTGCGCGGCGAAGGCGGTGCTTTTGCGCGAGCCTTTGAACCCCACCCGCCCGGCGCTCGACCACCCCAGCACATTGCCCTGCATGTCGGTGATGGTCACATTGGTATTGTTGAACGTCGCCAAGATATTCGCGATGCCCGCGGAAATGTTTTTGGCGCCCTTGGCTTTGATGATCTTCCGCGCGTTGGCGTCCTCCGCCAGCAGCTCGGCGGCGGTGGGAGCCGCTGCGGCGGGCGCAAGCGCCGGTCCGGCGCCTGCGGCGGCCGCGGCGCCGGCGGGGGCGGGGGCGGCGGCAGGAGCCGTCTTGCCCTTGTCCTCCGGGGCCGCCTCGGCGCCCGGCGCTTTCTTGTGACCTTTGGGCGCGTCGCCCGCGGCAGCCTTGCCTTCGGCGGCCGGAAGACCGCCCTCTTTTTTCACCGCGGGTTTCTTCTGTTTGATTTCGTCAGCCATAAGAGAAGATCAATGGATGCCAGTCTTGGCGTTGGGATTGCGCTGCACGCCCACCGTTTTGCGCGGCCCCTTGCGGGTGCGGGCGTTGGTGGAGGTCCGCTGCCCGCGCACGGGCAGGCCCCGCAAATGGCGGATGCCGCGATAACACTTGATGCCCTGGAGCCGCTTGAGGTTCATGCCCAACTCCCGCCGCAGGTCGCCCTCAATCACATATTTGCCCTCCAGGATGGCATGGACAATCTGCGACAACTGCTGTTCGTCCAGATTCTTGGCGCGCAGCGAGGGGTTGATCCCCGCCTTGGCCAGGATGACCGTCGCATTGGACGGGCCTATGCCAAAAATATACCGCAACGCGATGTCAATGCGCTTTTCTCCAGGTATTTCCACTCCGACAATTCGTGCCATAGCTCTTGACCTTCTCTTAACCTTGTCTTTGTTTGTGGCGCGCGTTCGTGCAAATCACACGGATCACGCCCTTGCGTTTGACTATTTTGCAGTTCTCGCAAAGCTTCTTTACAGATGCCCTTACTTTCATAAATTCACTCTTCTTTCTACAGGATGCGTCCCGTTGACATATCATAAGGCGACAGCCGCACCCTCACCGGGTCGCCCACCGCCATGGCCCCCGCCTTCCGGCGGCGCGCCGCCGGAAGATGACCCAGCAGGCGATGCCCGTTGGCCAGCTCCACCCGGAACAACGTCCGGGGCAGCACTTCCACTATCCTGCCCTCAACTTGGATGCCGTCTTTGCCGGCCATGTCAAAATCTCCGCTTCCCTTTCGGTGATCAACACCGAATGCTCAAAATGAGCCGATAGCTGACCATCTTTTGTCACCACTGTCCAGCCATCTTTCAACACCACCACATCCGGCCGCCCCCCGTTGACCATCGGTTCGATGGCCAGCGTCATCCCCGGCCGCAACTTGGGCGAGGTCTTGTTCTTCTCCACAAAATTGGGCACCTGCGGCTCTTCATGCATGGACCGCCCGACCCCGTGCCCCACAAACTCCCGCACCACGCTGAACCCGTTGGACTCCACAAAGTTCTGCACCGCCCGCGATATATCCACCACCCGGTTCCCCGGCGCCGCCTGGGCGATGCCCACATGCAGCGCCTGCTCCGTCACATCCATCAACCGCTGCGCCTGCGCGTCGCATCCCCCCACTGCCACCGTGCGCGCCGTGTCGCCGATAAAACCGCGATACAACACCCCCACATCCAGACTCACAATGTCCCCAAACTCAAGCCGCCGCGGCCCGGCCAGCCCATGCACCACCTGCTCATTGACCGAAATACAAATATGGCACGGATACTTCCGATACCCCAAAAAGGCGCTCTTGGCCTCGTAAAACTTCATCCGCCCGGCGGCAAAATCATCCACCTCCCGCGTCGTCACCCCGGGCTGGATGAAGGTCGCCACCTCATCGAGCACCGTCCCGGCCACCCCTCCCGCCGCTCTCATCACCTCCATGTCCCGTTCACTTTTTAAAATGATCATTGGATGGGCGGACGCGGCCCCGGTCGCCCCCGGGCGCGCTCCATGGGAACTAGAAGCGCCCCTTGATTTTCCCCTTCTTCAAAAAGCCGGGATATTGGCGCGTCAACAATTGCGCCTCCATCTGCCGCATCGTGTCCAACATCACCCCCACCATGATCAGCAGGCTCGTGCCCCCAAAAAACTGGGAGACGTTTTGCGGAATCTTCATCCAGGAACTCATGATAATCGGGATCACGGCGATGGCGGTCAGGAAGATGGCCCCCGCCAGAGTGATCCGGCTCATCGTGCGGTGCAGAAAATCGCTGGTCGCCTGCCCGGGCCGCACCCCCGGTATATAGCCCCCGCCCTTCTTCATGTCGTCCGCGATCTGGATTTCATTGAACTGGGTCGCCACCCAGAAATATGAGAAAAACAGGATCATCAAACCATACAAAATCAGGTACAAAATCGAGCCGCGGTTCAGACTGTCGGCCAGTTGAACCATCAAAACTCCAACGGCGTGATTATTGAACCGCTGGCCCAGAAACTTCGGGATAAAGGTCAGGAACATCAAAATCGCCGAGGCGAAAATCACCGGCATCACCCCCGCGTAATTCACCCGCAAGGGCATGAACGAACTGCCTCCCGAATACGTTTTCCGCCCCACTACCCGCTGGGCGTACTGCACCGGAATCTTCCGCTGCGCCTGCGTCACCGCCACTATCCCGGCGATCACCCCGCCCAGCAACAGCAGCATTGCGATAAACTGAAAGATATTATACTGATGGTCCCCCGACGCGTCCACCGCCCCGAACATGTCCCATAATCCCTGGCCCATCGCGGGCAGCCGGGCCAGAATTCCTATCGTAATGATCAACGATATGCCGTTGCCAATCCCGCGGTCCGTGATCTGTTCCCCCAGCCACATGAGCAATATCGTCCCCGTCGTCAGGATCAGAGTCGTTTGGATCCGGTACCACCAACCGGGATTTTGCACCAGATTTCCCGGAAAGTCGTTCCCGAAAACACTGGTCGGATGTTCCCAGCTTAACGCCAGCGCCGCGCCCTGGATCAGGCACAGGCCCACCGTCAAATAGCGTCCGCGCTGGATCAGTTTGGTCCGTCCGCCTTCTTCCCGCGCCAATTTGCTCAATCCCGGCAGCACCGCCTGCAAAAGCTGGATCACGATCGTGGAACTGATGTAAGGCATGATGCCCAGGCTGCCAATGGCGCATTTTTCAAATCCCCCGCCCGTGAACATGCTGTACATCCCCAGCAACCCGGACCCCAGGTTCTTCCCCCCGCCCGCGTGGAACCAATCCGCCAGTTGATGGCTGTTCAGTCCGGGCGTCGGAATCAGCGAGGCCATCCGGCAGATCAACAACATCAAAAGTGTGAAGACTATCCGGGACTTCAGCTCGGGAATCTTAAAGCAGTTGCCTAAAGTTGTTAATATGGAGGAAAACATCGGATGATCCCAATATACAAGGGCTTACACGGGCGCCGCGGGTTTCTTCTCCGGCGCCGCTGCCGGCTTGGCCGCGACCCCGACCACCTCGCACGCCCCGCCCAATTTCTCAATTCCCGCCCGCGCCGACGCGCTGAAGGCATGGGCCTTGACCGTGAGTTTCTTCTTCAATTCGCCATCGCCAAGGATTTTGATGAGCCGGCCGCCCTTGGCCAGCCCAAGGCCGCGCAACGCCGCCTCGTCCACCGTCGCCCCGTCGTCAAATTTGTTCAGGACCTCCAAATTAACCGGCACATAGCGGATGGCGAAATTCGTGTTGTTAAACCCGCGTTTGGGGATGCGCCGGATCAGCGGCATCTGGCCGCCCTCAAAACCGATCCGGATCGAACTCCCCGAACGCGCGGTCTGGCCCTTGCCCCCGCGACCGCTGGTCTTCCCATGCCCGCTGGATTCACCCTGGCCGAGCCGTTTCCGCCGATGTTTGGCGCCCGGACGATTTTTCAAATCATGTAAACGCATAAATTTCAGTTGGTCGGCGGAGCAGCCGGAGGCGCCGGTGGAACCACCGCCGCCGGGGCGGGTTCCGCCACGGGCGCCGGCGCGGCTTGCGCCGCGGGCTTTTTCTTTATCTCCAGCCCTCTCTCCCGGTAAATGTCTTCCCGCAATCGCAATTGCTGCAATCCCGCCAGCGTCGCCTTCACCACATTGGACGGATTGTTGGATCCCAGCGACTTGCTCAAAATGTCTTTGACTCCGGCCGACTCCACCACCGCGCGCACCGTCGGGCCTGCGATAATCCCCGTGCCGGGAGAAGCCGGCCGCAACAACACCTTGGCCCCGCCATAGCGGCACAACACCTCATGCGGAATCGTCGCGTCCCGCAGCGAGACGGAAACCATTTGTTGCTTGGCCATCTCTCCGCCCTTGCGGATGGCTTCGGAAACTTCCACCGCCTTGCCCAAACCCACTCCCACCCGGCCCTGCTTGTCGCCCGCCACCACCAATGCGCTGAAGCTGAAACGCCGCCCGCCTTTGACCACCTTGGCCGAGCGATTGATGAACACCACCTTCTCGCTTAATTCCTTGCCGCCGACCCCGCCCTCGGCCGAGGCCTCCCCGCTCTCCGACGGGGTGGTGCGAGCGCGGCGCGGGCCGCGGCCGGGACCGCGATTGCCGCCTCGGGAGGGCCCACCGGATGTTTTGTTTAGTTCAGCCACAGTATTTTTGGTTCCAAAAGGTTAATCTTGCTCATGGTTAGAATTTCAAGCCCCCCTCGCGCGCGGCGTCCGCCAATGCCTTCACTTTGCCGTGATAACGCGCCCCGCTGCGATCAAATACGACGCTCGTAATCCCCTTGCTCTTGGCTGCCTGCGCCGCGACGGCGCCGATCTTCTTGGCGCTGGCCGCGTTGGCCGCCAGCGTGGCGCGCTCGGGCGCCGGCTGCTGCAGCGTCGAAGCCGAAGCCAGCGTCACCCCCGCCCCGTCGTCAATAAACTGCACATAAATATTCTCGTTGGTGAACCGCACGCTCATCCGCGGACGCTCCCGCGTCCCGATCACTTTCTTGCGGATGCGGCAGCGCCGCAACCGCGCCAGCTTTTGTTTCTTTTCGCTTCTCATGGCCTCGGGCCGCGGATCTTGCCGCCGCCGCTTGTTTATTGCACCGTCTTGCCTTCCTTGCGGGCCACCTTCTCGCCCGCGTAACGCACTCCCTTGCCTTTGTATGGCTCCGGCGGGTAGTAGCTGCGGATCTCCGCCGCCACCTGCCCCACCAATTGCTTGTCCGGCCCTTCGATCGTCAGCTTGGTGTTTTCCTCCACCGTCACCTTGATCTGGCCGGGGATCGGATAATGCAGCGGATGGGAATATCCCAGCGACAGATTCACCTTGTCCCCCAGCACGGCCGCCTTGAAACCCACGCCCTGGATTTCCAGCTTCTTGACAAATCCCTCGCTCACCCCCTTGATCATATTATTGACAATGGCGCGGCTCAACCCATGCAGCGCTTTGGCTTCGGCGTCCTCCCCCGCACGGCTGACGATCACGCTGCCCCCGTCCAGCCTGGCGGTGGTGCGGCGCGGCAGCTCAAAATGCAGCTTGCCTTTGGGGCCTTCCACCGACACTTGCTGGCCTGCGATCTCCACCTTCACTTTGGGCGGCACGGCCACCGGCATTTTTCCTATTCGCGACATAAAATTCACCAGACTTCACAGAGCAACTCACCGCCCACGTTTTTCTTGCGCGCCTGCGCGCCGGTCATAATCCCTCCCGAGGTGGAAAGTATCGAAGTCCCCATCCCGCCCCGCACCCGCGGCACCGTGGCCGCCCCGGCGTATCGGCGCAGCCCCGACGTGCTCACCCGGCGCGAACCTTCGATCACCGGCTTCTTGCCGTTGTACTTGAGCTTGATCTTGATCTTCTTGATTTTCCCGCCCTCCACCCCCACTTCCTCCACATACCCCTCGCGCTTGAGCACCCGGGCGATGCCCTCCTTGAGTTTGGAGTGCGGCAGCTCGACCTCGGGCAGCAAAGCCAGCCCCGCGTTGCGCAGGCGCGTCAACATGTCTGAAATGGGATCTGTCATAAATATCTACCAGCTCGCTTTGGTGACTCCGGGGATCAACCCGTTCAACGCCGCCTCCCGAAACGTCAGCCGCGAGCAGGCGAACTTGCGCAAATAGCCGTGGCGCCGGCCCGACATGGAACAGCGGTTGACCACCCGGCTGGGGCTGGCGTTGCGCGGCAATTTGCTCAGCCCGGCGTAATCGTGCCGCGCCTTCAACTCCGCCCGCATGACCGCGTATTTCTTCACCGTGGCGGCTTTCTTTTTGTTCCGTTCGATCCAGGATCTTTTGGCCATAGTATGTTTATGCTGCTTTTGGCTCAGTGGTTGTTTTCGGCTCCGCTTTGGGTTCCGCGAACGGCAGACCCATCAACTTGAGCAAGTCCAACGCCTCCCCGTCCGTCGGCGCGTTGGTCACGATCGTGATGTCCATCCCCTGGTTGCGCTTGATCTTATCCATCTCTATCTCCGGAAATATCGTCTGTTCCGCCACCCCCAGCGTGTAATTCCCCCGCCCGTCGAACGAACGCGGCGAAAGCCCGTGAAAGTCCCGGATGCGCGGCAGCGCCGTGGCCACCAGCCGGTCGAAAAACTCATACATCTGATCCCGCCGCAACGTCACCCGGCAGCCGATCACCTGCCCCTCGCGCAACTTGAAATTGGCGATGCTGTGCCGCGCCTTGTTGATCACCGGCTTGCGCCCCGTGATCATCATCATGTCCCGCGCCGCGTCCTCCACCGCCCCCTTTTCCAGCGACGCGCTCACCCCCATGTTCACCACTATCTTCTCCAGCCGCGGCACCTGATGCGCGTTCTGGTACTTCCGCTTCTCCTGCAACGCCGGACGGACCTGGCTCACATACTTCTCGTAAAGTCTTGCTTTCATGTCTGGCTCGGGGTTTCCGCCGCCGCCTCGCCGGTCCCGCCGGCGCGGGCGGCCGCGCGGGCGTCGAATTTTTCGGCCGCCATCAGATTGGAGATGTGGACCGTCCCCTCCCGCTCCACAATGGCGCCCTGCGGGTTCTGCTGGTTCTTCTTGGTGTGGCGTTTGATCATGTGCAGTCCCTCCACCACCGCCCGGCCCTTCTTGCCGGCAATGCGCAGGATTTTGCCCCGCCGGCCCGCGTCGCGCCCGGCGATCACCACCACCTCATCCCCTTTCTTTACGTGAAAATGGCTCATAATCAGATGACCTCCGGCGCCAGCGAGATGATTTTCATGAACTTCCGGTCGCGCAACTCCCGGGCCACCGGGCCGAAGATGCGCGTCCCCCGCGGGTTGTTCTCTTTGTCAATAATCACTATCGCGTTGCTGTCGAAGCGCAGGTACGACCCGTCCGAGCGCCGGATCTGCTGCCGCGTCCGCACCACCACCGCGTCCACCACTTCCCCCTTCTTCACCGTCCCGTCCGGGGCCGCCTCCTTGATGTGCGCTTTGATCACGTCCCCAATGCCGGCGTACTGCTGGTTGCGGCCGATCACACCGATGGCCGCCGCCCTCTTGGCGCCCGTGTTGTCTGCCACATCCAGGATGGATCGAACTTGTAACATAAATTCCTGATTAAGCCGCCGCCGCCTCGCGGGAACGCTCCACCACCTGCATCAGTCGCCACCGCTTGAGCTTGGAAAGCGGGCGCGTCTCCTGGATCATCACCAGGTCCCCCACCTTCGCTTCCCCTTTTTCATCATGCGCGTAAAACTTGCGGTGGGCCGTCACCACTTTCTTGTACTTGGCGTGCGGATAGCGCCGCTCCACCTCCACCACGATGGTCTTGGCCATCTTGTTGGAGAGCACCCTGCCCAGGCGCTCTTTGCGGTGGCCGCGGGCGATGTCAGTTGTTTCAGGCATAACGTCTCGGGTCCCTTCAAGCCGCTTTGCGGCGAAGCTGCGTCAGGCGCGTTTCCACCCGCGCCACGTCCCGCCGCAGCGTGTGCAGGCGGGCCGGTTTCTCCAACTGGCTGCTGGCTTGCTGCAGCCGCAAATTAAAGAGCTCCTGGCGCAAATCCCGGCTTTTGACCGTCAATTCGTCCGCCGTCATATCTTTGATCTCGCTGATCTTCATATCCGGCTCATCCCATCCGGTGACGGGATATAAACTTGGTTCGGATGGGCAGCTTGGCTGCCGCCAGGCGCATGGACTCGCGGGCGACCGCTTCGGGCACCCCATCCACCTCAAAAATCACGTTGGCCGGCCGGATCACCGCCACCCACGACTCCAGCGGCCCCTTGCCCTTGCCCATCCGCGTTTCCAGCGGTTTCTTGGTGAACGATTTGTGCGGAAATATCCGGATCCACACCTTGCCCCGCCTCTTCATAAACCGCGTCACCGCCACCCGCGAGGCCTCGATCTGCTTGGTGTCCAGCCAGCACCGCTCCAACGACTGCAACCCGTACTCGCCAAAGGCGACCGTGCCCCCGGACTGCGCCAGCCCCGTGCGGCTGCCGCGGTGCATTTTCCGATACTTGACTCTGGCGGGCATCAATGGCATATCTGGATAAATCCTTTCTCAATTCTGCGCGGCGACCGTCATCGCCGCTCCGGGCGCCAGCTTCCGGGCCACCGCCACATCCCCTTTGCAAATCCAACACTTGATCCCCAGCTTGCCATACAGCGTGTTCGCCTCCGCGAAACCATACTCTATACTCGCCCGCAACGTGTGCAGCGGCACCCGGCCCTGGTGGTACTTCTCCACCCGGGCGATCTCCGCCCCGCCCAGCCGCCCGCCCACCCGGACCTTGATCCCCTCCGCCCCAAAATCCATGGCCACCTGCACCGCCTTCTTCATCGCCCGGCGGAAGGAAACCCGGCGCTCCAGTTGCACCGCGATGTTCTCGGCCACCAATTGCGCGTCCAATTCCGGCTGCTTGATCTCCTGAATGTCCACATACACTTCCTTGCCGGTCATCTTCCCCAGCTCCTCCTTCAGCTTGTCAATCTCCGCTCCCTTCCGCCCAATCACCACCCCGGGGCGGGCCGTGAAAATCGTGATCCGGCACCGCGAGGCCGCCCGCTCGAGCTGGATCTTGGAAACCGACGCCCCCTCCAGCTTCGACTTCAATATCCGCCGGATTTCCCGGTCCTCGCTCAGCAGCTTGCCGAATTCCTTCTTCTCGGCAAACCATTTCGAGGTCCAGTCCTTGTTGACTGCGACCCGCAAACCGATTGGATTGGTTTTTTGACCCATAATGTTTATTCGTCTGACAGAACTATTTTCACATGGCAATTGCGCTTGAGGATCGGGCCGGCCGATCCGCGCGCCTTGGGCGTGAACCGCTTCAACGTGCTGGCCGTTCCCGCCACCGCGCTTTTCACCCGCAGGCTCTCTGTTTTCAAGTCCCCGAATCCCTCCTTGTGCGCCTTCAAATCCTCCGCGTTCGCCAGCGCCGACCGCAACGTCTTGGCCGCCACCCGCGCCCCTTTGCGCGCCACCACCGCCAGCACCGCCTGGGCCTGCGCCGCCGGCAGCCCTTGAATCTGCCGCACCACCTCGCGCATCTTCTGGGCCGACATCCGCACGTTCCTGGTGATCGCTTGTACCTCCATATTATTTCGCCTCGGCCTTCGCGGTATGCGCCCCGTGCTTCTTGAACGTGCGCGTGAGGGAAAACTCCCCCAGCCGGTGCCCCACCATGTTTTCCGTCACGAATACCGCGTTGAACACCTTCCCGTTATGCACGTTAAATGTCAGCCCCACAAAATCCGGCGTGATCATCGAACGGCGCGACCAGGTCTTGATCGGCAGTTTCGATTTCGCGTCTTTGGTCTCCTGGATCTTCTCCAGCAAATGATCGTCCACAAACGGGCCTTTTTTTATTGAGCGTCCCATATCTTATTTCATTTATTTGCGCTTCATCGGCCGCCCGTCGCGGCGGACGACGATAAATCGGTTTGAGTGGCGGCTCTTGTCGCGCGTCCGATAGCCCTTGGCCAGCAGGCCCCACGGCGAGGTCAGTTGCTGCCAGCCGCCTCCGCTCTTGGATTTGCCCGCCCCGCCCCCGTTGGGATGGTCCACCGGGTTGCGCGCCACCCCGCGGCTGATCCCGCGCGTGCCCCGGTGCCGCGACCGTCCCGCTTTGCCCAGCACCACGTTCTCATGCTCCAGATTGCCCACCTGGCCTATCGTCGCCGCGCAACTGTTATGCACCCGCCGGATTTCTCCCGACGGCAGCCGGATCTGCGCGTAATTCTCATCCCGCGACATCAGCGTGGCCGCCCCGCCCGCCGTGCGCACCATCTGGCCGCCCCGCCCGGGCGCCAGCTCAATATTATGAATGGACAACCCGACCGGAATGGACCCTAGCGGCAGCGAATTGCCCACTTCCGGCGGCGCCGCAGGACCGTTCATCAGCTTGGCCCCCACTTTCAGCCCGTTGGGGGCGATGATGTAGCGCAATTCCCCGTCCTGGTACTTCAGCAACGCCAGCCGCGCCGTGCGAATCGGATCGTACTCAATTCCCACCACCTCCGCCTCCATCCCCAGTTTGCCGCGTTTGAAATCCACATTGCGATAAAACTGCTTGTGTCCGCCCCCGATCCCGCGCGCCGTGACCCGCCCGTACATGTTGCGCCCGCCCGACTTCTTGCGGATCTCCAACAGGCTTCGCTCCGGCTTGTCCTTGGTGATCTCCTCGAACGACGCCACAGTGATGTAGCGCGTCGAAGGGGTCAGCGGTCTGTATGTTTTTACTGGCATAAATTCCTTCCGCTCAAGTCAGCGTGATCTTGTCTTCCTTTCTCAGGGTCACTATGGCCTTCTTCCAATTGGGGGCGTTGCCCGCCAAGGGGGTGCGCTGGCGGCGGGCCTTGCCCCGCACGTTCAGCGTGTTGACCCTGATCACCTTGACCTTGAAGAGTTCTTGCACCGCCTGCCGGATCTCCGGCTTGCTGGCCTGCGGATCGGCCACCACCGTGTATTGGTTGAGCTTCTCCGATTGCCGCGTCCCCTTCTCGGTGACGCGCACGGTCTTTATGACGTAGAAGGAGTTCATCTTATTCCTCAATCAGCCGCTGGGCCAGCGTTTCAAAGGCGCTGCGCGTGAACAGCACCTTGTCGCTGCACAATACCTGGTAAGTGTTGACTTCCTCCCCGGTCGTCAACTCCACCCGCGACACGTTGCGCGACGCCAGCCGCAATTTCATGTCCGCGTTGTGGCCCACGATCAGCGCCGTGCCCTCCACCTGCAACGCCCTCAACACCCCCAGAAATTCCTTCGTCTTGCCCGACGCCAGTTGGATGTCCTCGATCACCATCACGTCCCCGGCTTTGAGCCGCTCCGATAGCGCCTTCCGCAACGCCAGCCGCTTGGTCGAACGGTTGGTCTTCTTGGAAAAATCACGCGGCCTGGGTCCAAATACCACCCCGCCCCCGCGCCAGAGCGGCGATTGGAACGAGCCGGCGCGCGCCCGCCCGGTGCCTTTTTGCCGCCAGGGCTTCTTGTTGGTGCCGGCCACTTCGCCCACGTTCTTGGTGCAGGCCGTGCCCATCCGCTGCGCCGCCCGGAACGCCGCCACCGTGTCCTGGACCGCCTGCGTTCCCTTCCCGCCTTCCACCAGCGGGAATTTAACTTCCACTTCTCCCTGGTCCTTGCCCTGCATATCTTTGACCGTGAGCTTCATAAATCACTTCTTCTTGGCGGCGGCGGCCGGCGCGGCGGCCGGTTTTGCCCCTTTGGCGGCGGGAGCGGCCGCGACCCGGACGGCGATTCGCCGCTTGGCCCGCTCCGAGCCTTTGGGCAGCTTCTTGGACTCCCGAATCACCACATAAGAGTCGTTCGAGCCGGGGATGGCCCCTTTGATCAACAACAGGTTCTCCGCTTCCCGCACCTGGATGACCTGCAAATTCTGCGCCGTGCGCCGAACCTGCCCCATGTGGCCCGGCATCTTCATCCCCCGCAGCACCGTTCCTGGAAACAACCGCTGCCCAATCGCCCCCGAACGCCGGCGCCAACCCTTGGCCCCGTGCGATGCGTCCCCGCCCCGAAAATTATGCCGCTTCATCACTCCCTCAAATCCCCGCCCCTTGGTAATCCCGATGGCATCCACAAAATCCCCCTGCGCAAAGATGCCCGCCCCAATCACCTCGCCCGCTTTGACCGGCAGCGAAAAATCACGAAACTCACCCACCCGCTTGACCGGCAGCGCCCCGTGCTGCTTAAAATGCCCCAGCAATGCCTTGCTCACTCGCCCCTCCTTCTGGTCGTCAAAACCCAACTGCACCGCGTTGTATCCGTCGCTCTCCACCGTTTTGGTCTGGATCACCCGGTTGGGGCCTACGCGCACGATCGTCACCGGCACCAGCACCCCCTGCGCGTCATACACGTTGGTCTGGCCGAGCTTTTTGCCTAACAGTCCGAGCATAATTCAAATCTTGATGGTGATGTCCACCCCGGCCGGAAGATTCAATTTCTTGAGCTCATCCACGGTTTTGGCGGTGGGTTCGATGATGTCGAGCAGCCGTTTATGGGTGCGTTGCTCGAAGGTCTCCTGCGATTTCTTGTCCGAATGCGGCGAACGCAGCACCGTGAATCGCTCGATCCGCGTCGGAAGGGGGATCGGTCCGGCCACCCGGGCCCCGGTGCGTTTGACCGTTTCCACGATCTCATGCGCCGACTGGTCAATGACCCGGTGGTCATAGGCCTTCAGCCGAATGCGAATGCGTTGTCCTGCCATATAAAAAGAACAAGGTTAATATGTTTATGTTCTCGCCCCGGGCCGTTTCCCGGCCTCTTCCAATAGCGCTGTGAGAATACTGCTCGGAACTTGCTGAAACGTCAAGGGTTCCATGGAATATGATGCCCGGCCCTTGGAAAGCGACCGGATCGCCGTCGCATACCCGAACATTTCCTTCAGCGGAATGTGCGCGTTCAGGATCGTCTGCCCCCCTTTGGCGTCAATGCCGATGATCGTCCCCCGCCGCCGGTTCACGTCCCCCAGCAAATCTCCCTGATATTCGTCCGGCGTCGTCACTTCCACTTTCATGATCGGCTCCAGGATGATCGGCTTGGCCTTCTTGAACGCGTCCTTCAGCGCGAAAATCCCCGCCATCTTGAACGCCATTTCGTTCGAGTCCACTTCGTGGAACGAGCCGTCCACTATTTCTATCTTGCAGTCAATCACCTGGTAGCCGGCATAGACCCCGCTCTTGCACGCCTCCTCAATCCCGTCCACCACCGCCGGGATGTACTCCTTCGGTATCGCCCCGCCCACTATCTTGTTGAGCACTTCCACCCCTTGCCCCTTGGCGTTCGGCGCCACCGTCACGCACGCATGCCCGTATTGGCCACGCCCGCCGGATTGCTTGATGTACTTGCCCTCCCCCTCCGCCGCCGCCGTGATCGTCTCCCGGTAGGCGATCTGGGGCGCCCCCGTGTTGGCGTCCACCTTGAATTCCCGCTTCAGCCGGTCAATTATTATTTCCAGATGCAGCTCCCCCATCCCCGCGATGATCAACTGGCTCGTCTCCTCGTTGGTGAAACATCGGAACGTCGGGTCCTCCTCCGACAGCCGTTGCAGTCCTTCCCCCAGCTTCTCCCGGTCCGCCTTGGTCTTCGGTTCCACCGCCATGCTGATCACCGGCTCCGGAAACGTCGGCGGAAATAGCGTCACGTCGAACGACTCGTCGCACAGCGTGTCCCCGGTCGCGATGTTCCTCAAACCCACCAGCGCTGCGATGTCCCCGGCAAATACTCGGTCCACATCCTTGCGCTCGCTCCCCTGGATGATCATCAACCGGCTCACCCGCTCCCGCCGCCGCGTCCGCGCGTTGTAGATCATGTCCCCCTTGCGCAACTGCCCCGAATAGACCCGGAAGAACACCAGCTTGCCCGCATACACATCCGTCCACAATTTGAACGCCAGCGAGCAGAATTTCCCGCTGTCGTCCGATTCAATCTTCACCACCTCATCCGTCCCCGGCTCCGTCCCCTCGGCCGGAGGAATGTCCAGCGGGTTGGGCAGATAATCCACTATCGCATCCATCAGCGCCTGCACCCCCTTCTTCTTGAAAGCCGATCCGCAAAGCACCGGGACAAACTCATTCCGGCACGTCAGCCGCCGGATGGCGCTCTTCAATGCCTGCGCCTCCACTGCCTTGTCTTCGATCACCAGCTCGGCGATCTCGTCGTCCTTGTTCGCCACCGCGTCTATCAACTCGCTCAACGCCGTCTCCGCGGATTCCCGCAGCCCCTCCGGAATTTCCGTCACCTCATACTGCAAGCCTTCCCGGACCACTTCGCCCGCCCCCCACGTGATCGCCTTCTGGCTGATCACGTCAATGACCCCCTCAAACACGTCCTCCGCGCCGATTGGCAGGAATACCGGCCAGGCATAGGCGTTGAGCTTCTCCCGCATGTCGTTTATGGCATTTTGATAATTCGCCCCCGTCCGGTCCATCTTGTTGATGAACGCGATCCGCGGCACCTCGTACTTCGTCGCCTGCCGCCAGACCGTTTCCGATTGCGGCTGCACCCCGGCCACGCCGCAAAAAACCATCACCGCCCCGTCCAGCACGCACATCGAACGCTCCACTTCCGCCGTAAAATCCACGTGTCCCGGGGTGTCTATGATGTTGATCCTGTGCCCCACCCCCGGGAACAGCTTCTCCAGGCCCTCCTCCTTCTTCTGCGTCCAGTAACACGTCACCGCCGCCGATGTGATCGTGATGCCCCGTTCCCGCTCCTGCTCCATCCAGTCGGTCACCGTGTTCCCGTCGTCCACGTCCCCGATCTTGTGGATCAAGCCCGTATAGAACAGAATCCGCTCCGTCGTCGTCGTCTTCCCGGCGTCTATGTGCGCGACGATCCCGATGTTGCGCGTGTGCTCCATCGTATGCCGCCGGTCCGGCGAATTCACATTCGCGTTCCGGCTCTCTTCTAATGTCGCTTCGGTCATTTGCCTAAAGAATAAAAATGCCCCGATTTCTCAACCGTCGGGGCGTTGTCCAAATTATTATTACCAGCGGAAGTGCGCGAACGCCTTGTTGGCCTGCGCCATCTTATGCACTTCGTCCCGCTTCCGTATCGCGTTGCCCTGGCCCTGGAACGCGTCCAATATCTCCGCCGCCAGCGCCTCTTTCATCGCCATCCCTTTCCGCGCGTCCGCCAAATCCACCAGCCAGCGCATCGCCAGCGATAACTGCCGGTCGGTCGCCACTTCCATCGGCACCTGATATGTCGCCCCGCCCACCCGCCGCGGCTTGACCTCCAATCGCGGCTTCGCGTTGTCCACCGCCCGCTGCAATATCTCCAGCGGATTGCTCGCCGGGTTCTTCGCCGCGATCGCGTCAAACGCCCCATACACAATCCGTTGCGCCACCGTCTTCTTGCCCTTCGACATCACCGTGTTCACCAGCCGCGTTACCAGCGCGCTGTGGAACTTGCTGTCTTCCACCAGCGGCCTCTTTATTGCTCGGCGTCGTCGGGACATATAAATTCTTTATTTCGCTTCCGCTGCCGGTGTCGGCGTCGGCGCAGGCGCGGCGGCCGCGGCGGCGGCGGGCGGCGCCTTGCCCGGCTTGGGCCGTTTCACCCCGTACTTCGAGCGGCTTACCCGGCGCTTCTCCACCCCGGCCGCGTCCAGCGCCCCGCGCACGATGTGATACCGCACACCGGGCAAATCCTTCACCCGGCCCCCGCGCACCAGCACAATCGAGTGCTCCTGCAAATTATGCCCTTCATCAGGGATGTAGGCGATCACCTCGAAACCATTGGTCAGCCGCACCTTGGCCACCTTCCGCATCGCCGAATTGGGCTTCTTGGGCGTCCGCGTCATCACCTGAATGCACACCCCGCGCCGGTACGGCGAAGTCTGCAGCGCCGGAGCCTTGGATTTGCTCCGCAGCTTCCTCCGTCCATATCGCACCAATTGATTAATCGTCGGCATTTCTGCTTTTACCTTTCACACCCAATCAAACCCAGGTAGGGACGCCTCGCCGAGGCGTCCACCATCCTCACCCCATTTTTCCCCACCCAGGGAAACGGGACGCGGAATATAAACAATCCGTCAAACCACTGCAACTATAAATGCGAAAAAAACACTTTTCCCTTTAAAACCGGCTATTTCAGCCTGTTTTCAGGGCGCAACTTCTTCCGCGTACTGTAATTCGGGGCCTTTGACAGCCCGCCTATGCCTTCAACCTTACACCCTTCCCGCCCCGTTGCAACAGGAAAAAGTGTCAACTCTGGCCGCAAGATTCCACCGCCAAGCTGTTCTGCAACGTCGAGTTCTGGATTGCCTGTGACTTGGCGTCTGCGTCCAAATCCCCATCCCTTATTGCAGGGCAAAGGCTCAGACCGGCAGGCCGGCCTGGGCCAGCGCCACCCGCGTTTTCTCCGGGGTCTCATGCAGCAGGGCGCGCCAACCGCGGGCCAGGCCGGCCGCGACGTTTTCGGCGCGATCATCCAGGTATAAGATCGCCTCCCCCTTCCGGCCGGTTTGCCTCTCGACGACCTGGTAGATCTTCGGGTCCGGCTTCATGGCGCCCTGCTCGTAGGAGAGCACGTAACCGTCGAAGCGGGAAAAAAAGGCGAATCGGCGCCGGATGTGCCGCGCCGCGATCTCATTGGTGTTGGAAAAAATCCAGGTCGCCACGCCGCCCTCCCGCAGCGCGGCCTGCAGGTCAATCATCGGCTGGATTTCGGAAAAAATATCCGCGAAACACGCGCTGAATTCCTCCAACCCCATGTCCAGGCCCGACGCCGCGCAAACTCCGCCGTGGAACTGCGCGGTGGTGATCGCGCCGGTTTCATATTGACAAAGCAGGGGGGACGTGCAGAGCAGCGTTTGCAGGCCGCCGGCCGGCAGTCGGGTGCGCGGCCCCAGCGCGCGCGCCGCGATGCTGTAATCGAAATCCACCAGCACTTTTCCCAGGTCAAACACCACCACGGTGGGCGCGCTCACGTTTTCCTGCCGCAGGCTCACGCCAGATCGCGTCTCCCTTCCAGCGCGCGCGTGAGGGTGATTTCGTCGGCAAATTCCAGGCCGCTGCCGGCGGGCAGGCCGTAGGCCAGCCGGGAGATTTTCGCCCCCTTCCCGCCCAGGCGCTTGGCCAGATAAAACGTCGTGGCGTCCCCTTCCACATCGGTGCTCAGCGCCAGGATGATCTCCTTGACCCCCGCCCCCATGCGCGATTCCAGGGCGGCGATGCGCAAATCCTCCGGTTCCACCCCGTTGAGCGGGGAAATTCTTCCGCCCAGCACATGGTATTTCCCATGAAAAACTCCGGCTTTTTCCAGCGTGAATATATCCACCGGTCGTTCCACCAGGCAAATCGCCGAATCATCCCGCCGCGGATCCGAGCAGATGGCGCAAGGGTCGCGCTCGGTCAGGGCCCCGCACAAGCAACAGGCGCGGATTTGTTCGCGGGCGCGAACCAGCGCCTCGGCCAATTGGCGGACGGACTGCGACTCCGCCTGCGCCAAATGCAGCGCCAGCCGCTCGGCGGATCGGGGGCCGATTCCGGGCAGGCGGCCCAGCGCGGCGGCCAGGGCGGAGATGGGTTCGGGGAGGGGCAAGGTGGCGGGGCGACAGGATGGCTGGTCGCCTGGAAAAGCGGTTTTACATCCCCGGCAGATTGAACCCCTGGGTGGCTTTGCCCATTTCCGCGCTGGAAATTTTCCGGGCTTCCTCCAGCGCCTGGTTGACGGCAGTCAGAATCATCTCCTCCAGCAATGGCGCCTCCGCAGGGTTCACGGCCTGCGGATCAATTTTGATCGAGGCCACCGTGCCGTCGCATCGGGCCGCTACTTTGACGGCGCCGCCGCCGCTGCTGGCCTCGATGGTGCGGGCGGCCAGCGCCGCCTGCGTTTGTTCGATCTGCTGCTGCATCCGGGCAGCCTGTTTCATGAGTTTTCCAATGCTTGACATATTTTTCCTCGAGGGCGGATTTTAGGAGCGGGTTTCGACTATTTGTCCTTTGAAAATTTCCAGCGCTTTCTCTATCAACGGGTCGTTCTTAAAGTCCTCCGGGCCGGAGGAGCCCGGCTCGCCCTTCGGCCAGGGCGGCGCGGTTTCCATCCCGGGTTTGGCGGCCGGTGTTGCCGGGGCGGTTGGGCCGTCCGCCGTCGGGCCTGTCGCGGCGGCTTCAATGATCCTCACCTTCACCTGGGGATGGCCCAGTTCCGCCAGTTTGGTTTGAAACAAGGCGTGGTTTTTCGAATTGTCCACCAGCGCGATTTGGTCGGCAAACTCCGGGTCAAATCCGATGGTCAACAGATTCTCCCTCAGGGACACAGGCTGCGCCTTAATTAGGTAGGCGTGAACAAACGGGCTGGCTTGGTTGACGACCTCGAGCAACCGGCTCCAAAGTTGTCCCAGTTCGCCGCCGGCCGCCGGCGCGGCCAGGGGCCGGGGGGCTGGCGCGGCGGCCGGGCCAGTCGGGCCAACGGCAGCCGGCGCCAGGGATCGCCCCGCCGCGGGCGCGCTCGCGCCGGTGGCGCGCGGCAAGACGCCGCCGGCCTCGGCCCGCAGTTGTTGCAACTGCCGCAACACCGTGTCAATGCTCACGGCGTGGCGCGCCTCCATCATTTTCAGCAGGGTCACTTCGAGCAGTATTTTCCTGGAAGCCGTATCGCGCAGGCGGCCTTCGCAATCGGTCAACACATCCATCATCCGCGTCAGAGCCTCGGCGGTGGCCAGGGGGGATTGGGTTGCCAGCGCGGCGGTTTCGGCCTCCGAGGCCTCAATCAGGCCCGGTTCGCCGCGCGAGACTTGATAAACCAGCAGGTTGCGAAAATGCCGCAGCAGTTCGGAAACAATCCGCGCCAGATCCTTGCCTTGTTCGGCCAGCTCGTTGAGCTGGCGCAGCGCCCGGGTCGTTTCCCCGGCCAGCACCGCCTGGCTCAAGGCCAGTATCTGCCCCTGCGCCGCCAGCCCAAACATCGAGAGCACATCCGCCTCCCCGATGTCCCCCCCGCAAAAGCTGATCAGTTGGTCCAGCGCCGATTGCGCGTCGCGCATCCCCCCGTCCGCCCCGCGCGCGATAGCCTCCAGCGCCGGCTCCTCAATTTTGACGCATTCCTGTTGGGCGATTTGCCTCAAATGTTTCACGATCAAACCGGAGGGGATGCGCCGCAAATCAAATCGCTGGCAGCGGGATAGAATGGTCAGCGGCATCTTCTCCGGCTCGGTGGTGGCAAACATGAATTTCACGTGGGCCGGCGGCTCTTCCAGCGTCTTCAACAAGGCGTTGAAGGCCTCTTTGGTCAGCATGTGGACTTCGTCAATGATGTAGATCTTGAACCGCCCCGCCGCCGGCGCGTACTTCACCGTCTCGCGCAACGCGCGCACTTCGTCAATGCCGCGATTGCTCGCCCCGTCAATCTCCAGCACATCCAGCGCACGTCCCTCGGTGATTTCCTGGACGCGCGGATCGTCCTCGGCGAAATCAACCCGGGGGCCGTCCGCGCAATTGAGGCATTTGGCGAATATCCGGGCGATGGTCGTCTTGCCCGTCCCGCGCGGCCCCACGAACAGGCAGGCATGGGCAATCCGCTTCTGGCCGATGGCATTGCTGAGCGTCTGGGTGACGTGTTCCTGGCCCACCACATCCTCGAATCGCTGCGGCCGATATTTTCGGGCTATGACTTGATATGACATTTGATTTGATTGCCCACCGCGGCTGGCGCATTGGGGAAGGAACGCCGCGCGCGCGCCGTCGCCGCTTGTTCCCTCCGCCCTCCGCCAGCCGAAACTGGAAAATGCCAGGGTGACCACGGCGGATGCGGAGCAGACTGCCGTTGCTGCATTCCTGCCCTGGCGGGGTTCGTAAGTCCACATTCCATGGGCCCTGGCAAATTCATCCCCAACATAAGACCCCCGCCGCGCCCCGGCAAGATTTGTTTTGCGCAAGGGACATGCACGAATTGCGCCAAAAGTTTTGTTACCGGAGAGGGGGTTTAAAAAGGGGGGAAAGGATACGTTGCGCCAGAAGTGGGTGTTACCGTGAGCGGAATGGATAAAACAATG
>Ga0181539_1000552_pt1 | contig 44821 bp, 42 predicted proteins | sample PEATcosm2014_Bin_46_FD_119767 | JGI IMG/M metagenome (GOLD analysis project Ga0181539, IMG submission 119767) | Peatland microbial communities from MTU Mesocosm Facility, Houghton, MI, USA - PEATcosm2014_Bin23_60_metaG | ecosystem: Environmental > Terrestrial > Soil > Wetlands > Peat | place... | reverse complement strand
GCGATAGTCTGGCCGGTTCTTCCTATGACCCCCTCCAACCACAGGAGGATTGGTCGGACGAGAAGACGGTTGTGGGCTAAATTGCGATCATTCGTGACTTCCTAGGGATAGAAAACCGTCCTGAGCGCCAGCGGGACGGCTATCAGAAACAGTTGGCATGGCCGGTGACATTGGGCAGCGGATAGTAGTCAACAGCGCCGTGGCGGTGGGAACGCGCCGCTCGGAAGGTAAGGAGTTTTTCGCAGATCCGGCCTGAGTGCAGCAGAAAGTCTGCCCAGAGCAAGACCGTTAGCCATCGTGTGCTCGATATATTGTCTGGCGAACAGCTCCCGAGGATTTTTTGAAATCCGTAGCGTCAGGGAACAATCACTGCCGATCCTTTCTCAGTCTCCTCTTTGACAGCCAGAAGGGCCCTGTTCGCATCCTCGAGTGGAAATACTGTGACTTTCGGGCGGATCTGGAGGTCATGAGCGATCTTGAGAAAGTCGCGTGCATCCTGTCGGGTCATATTGGCCACACTGCGGATCTGCCGCTCACCCCAGAGCAGCTTGTCGTAGTCAAAGGCCGGCATACGGTCGAGATGGATGGCGTTGATTGCCACCACGCCGCCCTTACGCAAACTCGCGAGGGCACTTACTACTACGTTTCCGCTGGGCGCGAATGTGATTGCACGGTCGAGCGCCACGGGCGGCTTTTCATCTTCTTTGCCGACCCACGTGGCGCCGAGGGAAGCCGCCATTTTCTGATGAGATTCGCCTCTGGTCACGACATAGACCTCGCACTTCCAGGATTGAAGAATGGCAATCGCCAGACTTGCGGAGCTGCCAAAGCCGAAGAGTCCAACTCGCTCGCCATGCTCAACCCCCGCAACGCGTAAGCTGCGAAAGCCGATGATGCCGGCGCATAACAGAGGGGCGACGTGTATGTCATCCAAACCAGGAGGCAATGAAAAGGTGAAGTCGGAGCGCACCACAGCATACTCGGCATAGCCGCCATCCACCGTGTATCCGGTGAAGGTAGGCCTATCACACAGATTCTCCATGCCGTTGTGGCAATACCAGCAGTCGCCATCTACGCCGCCCATCCAGGAAACGCCGACTCGTGTTCCCAGATGCAACTCCGCGGTCGCGCCTTCCACCACTTCCCCCACGATTTGATGGCCGGGAATGAGTCGCGGCCGAACCGGTGGCAGATCTTTTTCCACGATATGCAGATCGGTTCGACACACTCCGCAAGCGACGACCCGAAGTAGAACATGTCCCGCTTCGAGTTGTGGACGGGGAACATCCTCGATATGAAGGAACGATCCAGGCGTGGTCTGCGCTGAGGCAAAAATGGCAGCTTTCATTGTCCTCATTTTCTCCTGAAGCCGCTAGCGAGAGTCTCTGGTCAACAATCGCGGCCCGCTATCGAATCAAGCTGAAATCGGCCGCCTTACACCTTTGCTTCCGGGGAGTCGGCAACTCCTCCCGGCGGCAAGGCGCCCGGCAGGTCAAGGCGCGCCACGCCGATCCGGTCATCGGCCATTCCGTAGTAGACGTCGAAGCGGTCTGGAAAGCCGAGATCGTCACGCCGGTCGATGCCGGTAGGGAACACAACGTGAGCGACAGTCCCGTTCCATTCCTGCGGCAGCACCGGCGTCAACACCGGTTTTGCCGAACGATAGCGAATCACTTGTGGCTGCTCTTTCGAGAGCACCATCACCCCGGCCGAGTAACAGAGTTGATGTCCGTCTTTGCTCGCCTTTTCGATTTCGCTGACGCCGTGATAAATGATCAGCCAGCCGTGCCGGGTCAGGACGGGCGGAGTGCCGCTGCCGATTTTGAGCCGCTCCCAGGGCGACACTGGAGTCGCCAGCCGGTGATGAGAAGTGAACTGGCCGAGGTGATATTCACCGGATTCCACGGGCATCGGGTAGTAAGAAATCCAAATGCTTTCCCGATCGAGATCGACCTCACGGGACGCGGGAAGGCAGGCGATTTCCTCCGGATGAGTGCCGGGAAACAGCGGCCGGTGGAGCATGGCGAGCTCGCGATGCCCGGACGGACTCGGAATAGCAATGGGAAATAGGCTGGCATCCTTGTCATCCACGTCGCGGAATTCGATGCCGTGACGCGGAGCAAAGGTCGCCAACCCCAGGCGCTCCCAATGGAAGAGATCTTTCGATAGTGCCAGGGCGATCCGTGGGCCTCGGGACGAGAATGCCGTGTAAGTCATTATGTAGCGCTGCAACGGTTCCACGAACGTGATACGGGGATCCTCGCAGCCACCGGCGCCATCGGGGCGCCGCTCATAATCGGCCTCCGGCTCCAGCGCGATGCCGAGCCGCTCGACGCATGCGGGATCGCCGGCTTCATTGAACCGCACTCGGGCAATGCCGATACGCGAGTAATTCCCCCGCGCAATCAGCCGCGGGAAGAGGTAAAGCTCGCCGTCCGGGCCACGAGCGGCAGCCGGATTCAGGACGCCTTCGACCTCCTGGGGATTGCCCGGCTGCGGCTCCATCAACATTCCCAGCCGCTGCAACTTAAACCCACTCATCAATCCCCCTCAAAAAGTCACGCCGCCTGATCGCAATCTGCTAAGCAAGCGATGATGGCTTGTATAACCCGCTTTGTCTCGTGGGGATCCTTAACTGGGATGGAATCCACGCCTACTTTTTCGGCGGGATAGTCATTCCCTCCCACGAACAAAGCATCGCCGATCTAAATCATGTCTTTCAATGAAATGTGCAGGATGTCAAAGGTCAGCACTTCTCGAAGCAGCTCGTGGGCGCGCCCTCTTCCCCGGCGGGGGTCGCACTCACGCTGTCATGCCCTTCGGATCGATTGTCTCTTCGCTTAGGCGCGATACCAGTCTTCCCGCGTCAGTGGCAAAACACTGTCGCCGCATGGCTTAGCGAGCAGCGTCTGATACACGTTCAGGCGACCAGTGCGGAATCCATGAGCAGAGCCGGCCATGTAGAGGCGCCATATCCGGTAAGTTCTATCATCCGTGATCCGGCGCGCCTCTGGTGCATGAGCTTCCAGACGCCGGACCCACTGGTGAAGTGTCAAGGCATAGTGCTCACGCAGGCTCTCTAGATCCCTCATCTCAAAGCCACTCAGTTCCGCGGCTCGAATGGTGGCGTTGATCGGGACCAAGTCGGCATCGGGAAAGACATAGCGGTCGCTAAAGGACGGGCCCTGCCGGCGGTAGGTGGAGGAATATGCGATCCCGTGATTCAGAAATACCCCGCCCGGCCGCAACAGCTCATACATTCGGCTGAAGTATTCCGGCAGGAACGCTTCGCCCACGTGCTCACACATCCCCACGCTGACAATCTTGTCGTACGGCTGGCCAAGCTGAACGTCGCGGTAATCTGAAACCTCCACGCAACAGCGGTTGCTTAAACCCGATTCGCGCACTCGTTGTCGAGCTAGTTCCGCTTGCGGCACGCTCAGCGTGATTCCTACCGCTTCCACGCCATAGCGAGCGACGGCGTGCATAATCAATCCGCCCCAGCCACAACCAATGTCCAAGAGACGGTCGCCCTGGCGAAGCCGCAGTTTTCTGCAGATGTAATCCAGCTTGCGCTCCTGGGCCGAGTTCAAATCTTCTTCCGGCGTTGCGAAGTAGGCACAGGAGTAAACCATGCGCTGATCGAGCCACAGCGCGTAAAAGTCGGCCGGAAGATCGTAATGATAGCTGACGGCTTGCCGGTCTCGATCTCGAGAATGAACCGAGCCGCGGAAATTGGCCGGTTCCCGGTTCTTGTGAGCGCGGTTGTTAACCGGCAACTTCTGCCGTCGTTTAGCAAGATCAAGACTCTTCAGGAAGCTGCGCTCCTGCTGAAGGAGATAATCTGCCAACTCGAAGCTTGCTTCGATGTCGCCCTCGATGTCGAAGTCATCGTAGATGTATGCTTCTCCAAGCGTGAGTTCACTGGGGCGAGAGAACATCGCACGCAACGCGCCCGGATGCTTGAGCACCAGTGTAAAGCGCGGTTGCCGTTCCGATCCCCAGGTAGTGCCGTCCCAGAAACGAACCTGAAAATCTCGCTTCGGGCAATCTGCCAGGAGCGCTTCCAGGAACTCGGCGCTGGCTAGGGAAGCTTTCTCCCCGAATGGAGAGTTCGCCAAGGCTGCCATACGCACCTCTCATACATTAAAGTGGAATCAGCCGAATAATACCCGGCATTAGGTTTGGGATCAACAGCGAGTGATCTAAGATGGCAAGGTAGACAGGAAAGTTGTCACGATAAGCCGTAACGAACACGCGTGCATTTTTCACTGTGCAATAGGGAACAGTTTTCCTGTTCGTGCGCCGCCGTAGTTCAGGCTGGGACTTGGCTTAAAATGACGAGGCTGGGCAACTTCAGACCTGCGAGCACTCCGAGTGCGGCAGATTAAAATTGGTGGAGGCCAATATGGCAAAGACGGCAGTTGGTTTGTTTCAGAATCCGGGCTCGGTCGACGAGGTCGTTCGCGAGCTCAAGACCAGCGGTTTCGCGCAGAAGGACGTCCGTGTTTTACGCGAGCCCCGGGAGATGGCGGGCAGCGGAGTCATGAGTACCCCACACACTGATTTTGAAGTGGACTTGACTCGGGACCTTATGGCGATCGGGGCTTCCGAAGCGGACGCGGAAGCTTACGTTCGAGGAATACGGCGTGGAGGAGTCATGGTTTTCGCAACGGGCGAGAAGGCGGACGCGGCGGTTAAGATTATGAACCACCATCGTGCTGTGGAGATCGAAGAGCTCAGCGCCTCAGCACCGCAGCTCCCTAGCCCAGTCGGCGATGACGTGGCTCCCAATCGCGATAGCTCTGCCCAAACTGGGAGGGTCCGCTCCGCTGGCACCGATGCCCGCTTGTTCGTGTGGTAGCCTTTTCACGAAAAAACAAGCGTGCTGAAAGCCGCGGCTAGAGGCCATCTCATAATGAACCGAAGGAGTAAAACCGCCGCGTCCCTCAAGGGCTGAAGCCCACGTCTTTATTTGGTCTGGGCGGCACGGCTGAAGCCGTGCCGTTCCCAAAACGATTTATGAGATAGCTTCTAGATTTGCACCATTGGTCTGGTGCTATGAAGAGGCAGACAGGTTTGACTAAGTGTCGTAAGGCTCGACACCTGTCGAAACCCGTGTCAAGGCGCCTCGACAAACCCCGCCGACTGGCGACTCCAGCACTGACTGCACTGCGGATACCCTGAACTTAGGCGTTGAAGGCGAATGGAAAGTGACGATGACCCAAAACCCCACCAGTAGCAATCCCCGTTGCCTCATGCGCAAGAGACCTTGGCGCAACCACGGCATTTGAGGAGAGCATCATGAAAGTAAGTCCTTTCGCAGGAAAGCCGGCCGAAGCATCGATGCTGGTGAACGTGCCCAGACTCATCACGGCCTACTATACGGAGGTGCCCGACCCTTCCGTGCCGGAACAACGGGTTGCCTTCGGCACCTCAGGACATCGTGGTTCCGCATTCCAAAAGGCTTTCAATGAATGGCATATCCTCGCCATCAGCCAGGCCATTTGCCTGTACCGGGAGCAGAACAAGATCGATGGCCCGCTGTTTCTCGGCATGGACACGCATGCGCTTTCGGTGCCGGCTCTTGCCAGCGCGCTTGAGGTGCTGGCGGCCAACGGGATGGAGGTCATGCTGGCGGAGGGCGATGAATATACTCCAACCCCTGCCATTTCCCACGCGATTCTCACGTACAACCGCGGGCGCAAGACAGGACTCGCCGACGGCATCGTCATCACGCCGTCACACAATCCGCCCCATGACGGCGGGTTCAAATACAATCCCCCCAACGGCGGACCGGCGGAAACTACCGTCACCGCCTGGATCGAGGCCAAGGCGAATGAGTTTCTCCAGAATGGCCTTCTGGGTTTGAAAAGGATTCCTTTCGAGAAAGCTCTTCGCGCCCCCACGACGCATCGGCACGACTATCTCAACGCTTACATTACCGATCTCGCCAACGTGCTCGACATGGACGCCATTCGCGGCGCGAAGATCAGCATGGGAGTCGATCCGCTTGGCGGTGCCGGGGTCCACTACTGGGCGCCGATTGCCGAGCGCTACGGGTTGAACCTCACGGTCGTGAACGACGCCGTCGACCCGACCTTCCGTTTTATGACTGTCGATTGGGACGGCCAGATCCGCATGGACCCATCCTCGCCCTATGCGATGCAGAGGTTAATCGGCATGAAGGATCGCTTCGAGATCTCTTTCGCTTGCGATACCGACCATGACCGGCATGGAATCGTCACCCGAAGCGCCGGTTTGATGCCGCCCAACCATTACCTTTCCGTCGCCATCTTCTATCTCTTCGAACACCGGCCGAAGTGGCGCAAGGAAGCGGCGATCGGCAAAACGGTGGTGAGCAGCCAGATGATTGATCGCGTCACCGCGAAGCTTGGCCGGAAGCTCTACGAGGTGCCGGTTGGATTCAAGTGGTTCGTGGATGGCTTGCTCGACAGTTCGCTGGGCTTCGGTGGCGAAGAGAGCGCAGGAGCCTCTTTTTCTCGTATGGATGGCACCGTTTGGACGACGGACAAAGATGGAATTATCCCAGCCTTGCTGGCGGCGGAGATCACGGCGCGGATGGGCCGCGATCCCGGCGAGGTCTACCGCGAGCTCACGCGCGAATTCGGCGAGCCTGTTTACGACCGCGTTGAGGCGCCTGCCACACCGGAACAAAAAGAGATTCTGGAGAAACTCTCGCCGGAGCAGGTCCGGTCCACGGATCTGGCGGGGGAAAAAGTCCAGGCCATCCTTACCCGCGCGCCTGGCAACGGCGCCTCGATCGGCGGGTTGAAGGTGGCGTCGGAGAACGGATGGTTCGCGGCGCGTCCTTCAGGGACCGAGAATATCTACAAGATTTATGCGGAGAGCTTCCGGGGAGAGGATCATCTGCGCCAGATCCTGGAGGAAGCCCAGACGATTGTCAGCGATGCTTTGGCGGCGTCGGAGCCGGGGGAAAAATCATGAGCGACCAAACCCGCGTCAGCCACTCAATCTACAATCTACCCACCGAAATCGAGGGATTCGATTCCCTGGCGGAGCTTGCCTTGGACATGCGCTGGTCGTGGAACCATGCTACCGACGGAGTGTGGCGCACGCTTGATCCCATACTGTGGGAACTCACTCAAAATCCTTGGGTTGTCCTGCAGACGGTCGCGCGCGACCAGATCGAACGCGTGCTCGCCGATCCTGCCTTCCGTAAGAGCGTCGATGACCTGCTGCGAGCCAAGCGTCAGGAGGCGCAGACGCCCGCATGGTTTCAGCAAAAGCATCCGCAAGCTCCCTTGACCTGCGTCGCGTATTTCAGCATGGAATTCATGTTGAGCGAAGCGCTCCCGATCTATTCGGGAGGCCTTGGTAATGTGGCTGGCGATCAGCTCAAAGCCGCCAGCGATTTGGGTGTGCCGGTTATCGGCGTGGGGCTGCTCTACCAACAAGGCTATTTTCGCCAGGTGATCGACAAAGACGGAGCGCAACAGGCTCTCTACCCGTACAACGATCCCGGACAGTTGCCGATCACGCCGTTGCGCCAACCAAACGGGGAGTGGTTGCGGTTGGAGATCGCGTTGCCTGGATACTCGGTCTGGCTACGCGCCTGGCAGGTCCAGGTCGGCAGAGTGAAGCTTTACCTGCTGGACAGCAATGACGCGGCGAACTTCCCCGTCCATCGAGGGATTACGAGCGAGCTCTATGGCGGTGGCCCGGAGCTGCGCCTCAAGCAAGAAGTGCTGCTCGGGATCGGCGGCTGGCGGTTGCTCCGTGCGCTGGGCCTCAAGCCGGAAGTCTGCCACTTGAATGAAGGGCATGCGGCCTTTGCGGTGTTGGAACGCGCCTGGAGTTTCATGGAAGAAACCGGGCAGCCCTTCGAAGTCGCGCTGGCCGTGACGCGAGCGGGGAACCTGTTCACCACCCACACGGCAGTGGCCGCCGGCTTTGACCGTTTCGCTCCGGCCCTCATCGAACCATTCCTCATTCGTTATGCCGAGCAGAAGCTCCGCATAAAACCCCACGATCTGCTGGCCTTAGGCCGCCAGAATCCGAACGACTCGTCGGAAAGTTTCAACATGGCCTATCTGGCAATCCGGGGGAGCGGGGCGGTGAATGGGGTGAGTCGCTTGCATGGGAAAGTCAGCCGGCGCCTCTTTCTGCCCCTCTTTCCACACTGGCCCGAGGAAGAGATCCCAGTCGGGCACGTAACCAACGGAGTCCATATGCCAACCTGGGACTCGGCTCCGGCCGACGATTTGTGGACGGGAACCTGTGGCAAGGGGCGTTGGCTGGGGACAACGGAAAACCTGGAGCAGGACATTCGCCGCGTCTCCGACGCCACGCTCTGGCAATTCCGTACCGGCGCCTGCAAGTCTCTTGTGGAATACGCTCGCGGGCGACTATCCCGGCAACTGGCTGTCTCCGGCGCGACGCCCGAGGCCATTGACGAGGCTAAACATCTATTTGATCCCAACGCATTGACATTGGGCTTTGCGCGTCGCTTCGCGACCTACAAGAGGCCGAACCTGCTGCTGCACGATCCAGAGCGGCTGCTTCGTTTGTTGAGTAATTCTGAGCGCCCGGTGCAACTCATTATTGCTGGCAAGGCCCATCCGGCGGACGATGCAGGAAAGGCTCTGATTCAGGAATGGGTGCATTTCATCCGGTGGCCCGAGACACGCCCCCATGCGATCTTCCTCAGCGATTACGACATGCTTCTAACCGAGCGCCTGGTGCAGGGCGTGGATGTCTGGATCAACACACCACGGCGGCCTTGGGAGGCTTGCGGGACGAGCGGGATGAAAGTGCTCGTCAATGGAGGCATCAATCTGTCAGAGTTGGATGGCTGGTGGGCGGAAGCCTACACGCCTGAAGTGGGGTGGGCATTGGGGGACGGACAGGAACATGGCGATGATCCTGCTTGGGACGCTGCCGAAGCCGACGCGCTCTACGACCTGCTCGAGCGGGAGGTGATCCCGGAGTTTTATGCCCGAGACCAGAGCGGCATTCCCACCGCATGGGTCAAGCGGATGCGGGAAAGCATGGCGCGACTGACACCGCGCTTCTCCGCAAGCCGCGCGGTGCTCGAATACACGGAACAACATTATCTTCCCGCTGCAGCCGCCTGCCGTGAGCGCGCTGCGAACAAAGGCGCAGCGGGCAGGCAAGTGGTCGATTGGCAGCACAGTCTGGAACAGAAATGGGCCACGCTGCACTTCGGCGCAGTGAAGGTTGAGACTCGTGGCGAACAGCACGTATTTGAGGTTCAGGTCTGTCTCAATGACCTCGACCCCGAGGTGGTGCTGGTAGAGCTTTACGCCGACGGCGTCATGGGCAGCGCTCCTGTGCAGCGGGAGATGAAGCGCGTTCGCCAACTGGCCGGCGCGCCGGGCGACTACGTTTACAGCGCGACTGTGCCTGCGGGCCGCCCGCCAGCGGACTATACGGCGCGAGCGATACCGCAGCGCTCCGGAGTGGCGGTTCCGCTGGAATCCGCTCTAATTCTGTGGCAACGATGATCTGGTCGACGGAAGAAAAGACGATGAAGAAACCGACTGCAATCACCTGCTTGTTTCTGGATGTCGGCGGTGTCCTGGTCACCAACGGGTGGGATCATCAAGCCCGCAAACGGGCGGCGACGAACTTCAAACTGGAGTGGGCTGAAATGGAGGATCGGCATCGCCTGAACTTCGACATCTACGAGGAGGGAAAGCTCACGCTGGAAGAATATTTAGGCCGGGTGGTCTTTTACCAAAAGCGGCCGTTCACCCGGGCTCAGTTTCGGCGCTTCATGTTCGCGCAATCGAAACCTTACCCCGAGATGATCGAGCTGGCCGCTCAGCTCAAGGTCCGTCACGGGCTGAAGATCGCCGTGGTCAGCAACGAAGGGCGGGAACTGAATGCGTATCGGATTCGCAAGTTCAAGCTGGACGAGTTTGTGGATTCTTTTATTTCCTCCTGCTTCGTCCACGTTCGCAAGCCCGATGCGGACATATTTCGGCTTGCGCTGGACATCGCCCAGGCGCCGGCCCGGCAGGTGGTCTATATCGAAAACACCCCGATGTTTGTCCAGATCGCGGAAGGTTTGGGGATTCGAAGCATTCTTCACACGGATTACAGGTCCACCTGCGCGCAACTGGCCGCGTTCGGATTGCAGAATGACAAATGACAAAGTGCCATTGATGACGCCAGCTAACCCAGGCATCCTGACGCGCATATTAACGATCAATGGCGGCTCGTCGAGCATCAAGTTCGCGTTGTTCGAGGCGAGTGAGTCGCTGCGAAGGATTCTGGGGGGCGAACTTGAGCGGATTGGACTGCCGGAGGCCACCTTCCGGGTGAAAGGCGTGGATCAGGCGGACAACTTTTCGCGGCTAGTCGCGGCGCCGGATCACACGGCGGCGGTGGGCGCACTGATGGATTGGATCAAGAAACGCTGCGGGCATGATGCATTGACCGCGGTGGGGCATCGCGTGCTGCATGGCGGGCCGAAGTATTACAAGCCGCAGCGAATCACTGCGGAGATGGTTGCGGAGTTGCATCGGCTCAGTCCATTCGATCCTGACCATATGCCGGAGGAGATCCTGTTGACCGAGGCGTTTCATCGCCGATTTCCTGACCTACCCCAAGTAGCGTGTTTCGACACGGCTTTTCACCATGACCTGCCGCGCGTGGCGCAACTGCTGCCGATACCGCGCCGCTACGAAGCGCAGGGGGTGCGGCGGTACGGGTTTCACGGGTTGTCGTATGCGTTTCTTATCGAAGAACTGGCCCGCCTGGCCGGAACGGAAGTGGCACAGGGCCGCGTCATCCTAGCGCACCTCGGCAATGGCGCGAGCCTGGCGGCGGTGCGTGACGGCAAATCCGCCGACACGAGCATGAGTTTCACCCCGACCGCCGGGGTGCCGATGAGTACCCGCTCCGGCGATCTCGATCCCGGACTGGTTTGGTATCTGGCGCGCACGGAAAAAATGAGTGCGAAGCGATTCAATGAGATGGTCAATCTTCAGTCCGGGCTGCTCGGCATATCCGAAACCAGTTCCGACATGCGTGACTTGCTGGAGCACGAGACGCAGGACGTGCGGGCGGCGGAAGCGGTCGCGCTGTTCTGTTACCAGATCAAGAAATGGATCGGCGCATTCGCGGCGGCGTTAGGTGGACTGGACACGCTGGTGTTCGCTGGCGGCATCGGAGAAAATGCGCCCACGGTCCGCGCCCGGATTTGCGATGGGCTGGGATTTCTTGGAATCGAACTCGAAGAAAAGCGAAATGCGGCGAATGAGGGCCTGATTTCCGCCGCGGCTAGCCGAGTTGCGGTCCGCGTCATTCGCACGGACGAAGAACTCATGATTGCCAAGACGGTTTGCCAGGTTCTCGGCCTTGATGTGCCCAGTGGGCCTATCGCGTCTCGCTCGTCATGATGAAGAGTGGTTTCATCTCGAAACTCTTGTAGTGCGGCCGGAGGCGTTCGGTGTTGTAGAGATCCTTCACATTCACTACTTTCTTTGAAGCGGTCACTACGTCGATCGCCATGTTGTCGTAACGGCCGTCCTTCAGCACAACCAGCCTGCCGTGAATCTTGCGGAGGATCAAGTCGAGAGCAAGATTGCCGTAAGCCATCGGTACGATGGAGTCAATCGCGTCAGGATCACCGCACCGGACGAGGTAGCCCAGCTTTTGGTTGATGGTGTCTATGGTCTTGCCGTCGTTGTACCTGGGCGAAAGCTCCTTCAGTTTTTCAGAGACCAGATCGCCGATTCCGCCCAGCTTCTTATGGCCGAACGCATCCGTGGCGTCGCGTTCGAACACCATTTCTCCGCCTTCGAACATCGCCCCTTCTGAGACCAGCACCACCGAATACCGGCTTGGGTTCTTGCGGCGATCGGCCACCAGCAATTCCGCGAGCCGCTCAATGTCGAATTTATGCTCAGGGATGACGCAGCGGTTTGCTGCTCCTGCCAGCGTTGGCAGCATGGCGGTGAACCCAGCATAACGTCCGAATACCTCGATCACCAGGAAGCGTTCGTGCGAGCCAGCAGAGGTCCGCAAGCTATTGGTCATCTGGATCGTACGGGTAACGCAAGTACTAAACCCGATGCAGTAATCGGTTCCTGGAACATCGTTGTCCATGGTTTTAGGAATGGCGACTGCGCGCACGCCTTCCTGGTCCAGGCGCACGGCGTAGCTGAGCGTGTCATCCCCCCCGATTGGAATCAAGAAGTCGATGCCCAGCCACTCGAGATTTCTCAGCACCTCTGGAGTCAGGTCGTTTTTCTCGGCGTTGTAGGCTTCCTGCAGATGCGCGGGAACCGCGGACTTCTTTACTTTACTGGGGTTAGTACGCGAACTGTGCAGGAAGGTTCCACCGGTGCGGCCGGTCCGGTTAACGATTTCCTCCGACAGTACTTGAAAGTTGTCGCTGTTGTCATAATCCTTGTCGCGCACCATGTCGACGAGCCCGGCCCATCCCCGACGCAGACCGATCACCTGGTATCCTTCTCGAAGCGCCCTGATGGTCACCGCACGGATTGCGGGGTTTAAGCCAGGCACATCCCCACCCCCGGTCAGAATTCCGATTACACCTTTTCTTGTGCTGAGATTCACCATCGGGTTCGTCCATTCTGAGCGGATAAGGCGGGTCGCTGTTCATTCCTCGGCGATCTGCCGGATCGCTCCTCGGAAGGAACCACGCACACCGAGTAGATGTTGGATCCAAGTGCTGAGCGATGCCCACAGCGTAGGGCAGCGCTGCTGTACAGGCTGGTGAAACATCAGTCGCAAGAAAGATACGGTTAAAGAGGATTCGAGTCAACGGGCAAAGAAATTGCTGAAATCCTTGTTGACCCGGTCCAGGAGATCGTTATATCGCAATACACGTAGCAAGCACACGTCGGGGCGGTGGCGATCGCGATGGGAGTGCACAGGCTCATGTGGGCAATCAACGTGATTTATATAGGAATCGTCGGCTCAACCGAGAATTTTTCCGGCATACAGCGCCATTCCCACCACGGCATCAATTCCCAGCGCATCAAGGCTGTCGATTTCCTGCTGTTCGGTGATACCACCGGCTACCACCAGATGTCGTTGAGTGGCGCGCTTTATGGCATGAATCGTTTCCATCGGAATTCCGCCCATTAGGCCCTCCGTGTCGATGTGGGTATAGAGGAAGGTTTCGCAGAAGGGCTCCAACGCGCGAATCATGTCGAAGGCAGTGACGGCAGTCTGCTTGCGCCAGCCGTCAATCGCAACCCGGCCTCCGCGGGAGTCGAGAGCAAACATGAGCGCCGCCTTTGGAAGGTTGTCTGCCAGTGTGCGAGCGCGCTCCTGGTTGATCCGGCCTTCGGTTAACAACGCGGACCCGATGATCACCTTGCGCGCACCCAGGCTCAAAAGTTCCTGTGCAGTTTCGAGATTGCGAATGCCGCCGCCAACCTGGCAGTTGAGGCGGCCGACGATCTGTTTGACCAAGGACCGGTTGTCGCCGGCGCCGCGCGCTGCGTCGAGGTCGATGAGTTGGATCAGCGGATAGCGGGAGAAGCGCTCGATCCAGTAGTCGAAGTTGTCGAACTCCAGTGCCTTCTTCTCGCCCTGAATCAACTGCACGATCTTGCCGCCCATAAGGTCGATTGACGGAATCAGCATGGCCACCTCACCGGCACGTTGGCAGCCTGCAGTTCGCGTTTCAATTGTCCTATGTTTTCGAGACCGAAATGGAAAATGGAAGCGGCCAGAGCCGCGTCCGCACGACCGCTCTGGAACACGTCAATGAAGTCTCGCGCCGAACCGGCGCCGCCCGACGCAATTACAGGAATGGAAACTGCGTCGGCCACAAGTTGCGTCAACTCACAATCGAAACCAGCCTGGGTCCCGTCGCGGTCCATGGAAGTCAGCAGAATTTCTCCAGCGCCGCAAGCGGCGGCCTCCCGCGCCCAGAGAATCGCGTCCCGGCCAGTGGGAGTGCGTCCTCCGGCAACGAACACCTCGAAACCACCGTTCACCCGCCTAACATCGATGGACACCACGACCGCCTGCGAGCCAAAACGCGCGGCAATTTTCCCGATCAGCCTCGAATCCTTTACTGCGGCCGAGTTGATGGCGATTTTGTCGGCGCCTGCCTCAAACACGTCGGCGGCGTCAGAAAGTTTACGAATTCCTCCGCCGACTGTGAACGGAATAAACAAACAGCGCGCCGTACGGGCGACGACGTCGAGCATGGTGTTGCGTTTGTCGCTGGTGGCTGTGATATCGAGGAGAACGATTTCGTCCGCGCCATCGCGGGCATGGGCAGCGGCACATTCCGCCGGGTCCCCAGCGTCGCGCAGATTAACGAACTGCACGCCTTTCACCACGCGGCCGTCGTCCACATCGAGACAGGCGATGATGCGCTTGGTCAGCACTTATCGAACCTCACGGAAATTCACCTCACAGAAATTCTTGAGAATGAGAAGCCCCACGGTCCACGATTTTTCCGGATGGAACTGCACTCCGAAAATGTTTTCTTGTTCCAGGGCGGCGGAAAACCGCGCTCCGTATTCGGTCGCCGCCGTGGTGGCGGCAACCACCGGCGCTTGAAAAGAATGCGTGTAGTAAACAAAGGAGTCGGGCGCGACGTTACGCAGCAACCGCGAACCTTCCCGGACCGCCAGCGAGTTCCATCCCACGTGCGGCGATTTCACCGACGAGGGAAACGGCCGGCATCTCCCCGCAAAAATCCCCGCTCCCGCGAGTTCGGGAGCCTCGTCGCTGCCCTCGAACAGCCATTGCATTCCCAGGCAGATCCCGAGGAATGGCTTGCCGGCGCTTGCGCCTTGCAGCAAGGCATCTCGCAAGCCGGTGTTGTCGAGGCCACCCAATGCGCTGAAGTGCCCGACGCCGGGCAACACGATCTTATCCGCGGCTGCGACGGCTCCAGGCTGCGTGGTTACGACAACTTCGGCGCCGAGATAGTCAAACGCCTTCTTCACCGAATTCAAGTTGCCTGCGCCGTAATCCACGATGGCGATCTTTGGACGGATCATAGAAGCCCCTTGGTGCTCGGCAGCATGCGTCCCAGGCGGCGATCGCGGGAGCAGGCTACACGAAGCGCGCGCGCAAAAGCTTTGAACAGCGCTTCGATCTTGTGATGGCTGGAGCGACCGTAAAGTACACGCACATGAACATTCGCGCGTGCGCCGTGGGCGAAACCCTCGAAGAAGTCGCACACCAATTCCGTCTGCAGATCGCCGACCCGCGTCGCGCGAACCTTAGTCTGAACTACGGCCACCGCGCGGCCGCCAAAGTCCACTGCCGCCAAACCGAGAGTTTCATCCATGGGCATCAAAAAATAGCCGGCGCGCAGGATGCCGCGCCGGTCGCCCAGAGCGCGGTCGAACGCCTCACCCAGACTGATTCCAACATCTTCCACGGTGTGGTGCTGATCCACATCCAAGTCGCCCACAGCGGCGAGGTTCAAGTCGAACCCACCGTGACGCGCGAACAGCTCCAACATGTGGTCAAGAAAACGGATTCCGGTGGAGACTTCGTACTTCCCACGGCCCTCGATGGTGAGGGCAATTCGAATCTCTGTTTCCGCAGTCTTGCGATGCAGTTTGGCTTTCCTCACGCCCGCACCCCTGTTGGCGAATCGGTTCGCAACCCAGTTCGCAGCCCAAGCTGCTCAACCACGTCCCGCAGCGCGCCGATGAGAGTCTCTGTGTGTTCATCCGATCCCACGGTCAGGCGGACGCAGCCTTCGCATCTTGGGTCGGAATGACGGTCGGAGTGCCGGTCACGCACCAGAATTCCACGGTTGCGCAGGGCTTGAACGAACTCGGCATGAGCTGAGCCAACGTGGACGAGCACAAAATTAGCGCGGCTCGGCCAGTAATGCATCCCGAGATTGCCAAGCTCTTGCTGCAGTCGCTCGCGGCTGCTTAGCACTTGCGCGACATATCGGGCAACATACTCCTGATCTTGAAGAGCCTCTGGCAGCACTGCGAGGGCGGCCGCGTTGACGTTGTAGGGCGAAGCAACGCGGCGGACCATCGCCATCTGCCGGGTGTCTCCCGCAAGAATGCCAATTCGCAAACCGGCGAGGCCGTATGCCTTGGAAAAAGTCCGCGCCACGAAAAGGTTCTCGATCTGTCGGGTGTGGTCTATAAGCGTTTCTCCGTGAAATTCGAAATATGCCTCATCAACGAGCACGGCAGCTTGGGGCGCGGCTTGCGCAATCTGAATCAGGACATCGCCCGCGCCCGCGGCTCCGGTCGGATTGTTAGGATTCGCAACCGCGATCAGCCGAGTGCGCGGGCTGAGTTTCGCGAGCAGGTCTTTTTCCGGAAAGGCGAAGTTATCGCCGGCGCTACGCACTTCGACAACTCGCGCGCCTTCAGCCTGCGCGAAGATCGCGTACATGGCAAAGGTGGGCACGACGATGAGTGCTTCGTCCCCCGGATCGAGATACGCGGAACACAGCAAATGAATCCCTTCGTCGACGCCGTTCGTGAGCAGAACCTGTGCCGGATCGAGTCCGAGAAAACCCGCGACCTCGTTCTCAACCGGCTCGCGCTCGGGATAGCGCGCCAAGATTTCCGAATCAAGCGACCGCAACCGGGTCAGCACGCGCGGCGAACACCCCACTGTGCTCTCGTTGAAATCGAGACGCAGTCCCGTTCGGCCAGCCAAAGGAGGCCGATAAACATGCAGATTTCTCACCGCTTCGCGAGCTTCAAGCATGGGAGCACCTCACTCGGAACGCCTCCGCGTGTCCCTTCAAGCCTTCGGCGTTGGCCAGCGTAATGCCCGGCGGCGCGATTCGACAGATTCCCGCGCGAGATACTTGCTGGCAAGCAATGACACGGACAAAATCGAGCACGCTGAGGCCGCCACGCACACGGGCCATCCCACCGGTGGGCAGCACGTGGTTCGGTCCGGAGACGTAGTCCCCGGCGGCCTGAGGCGTGAACTCGTCGAGGAAAACCGCGCCCGCGTGCTGCACCGCCGGCGCCAATGCCGCCGGTAGCGTGAGATGCTCGGGCGCGATGCGATTTGCCGTCTCGACAGCCTGTTCAAGAGAAGCGACCAGAAGAATGGCTCCGCGACGGGAGAGTGATTGAGCGGCGATCGGGTTGGTGCGCGTGTGCTTCCGCACTTCCGTCTGAACTTTTCTCGCTAGCGTGCGTGAAGTTGTTATGAAGATGCACAGCGCATCGGGATCATGTTCCGCCTGGGCTACCAGATCGGAAGCGATGCAATTCGGATCGCCATCTGCGCTGATGACGACCGCTTCAGTAGGACCGGCCAGGAATTCAATGGCGCAATCGAAAGCCACCAGCTTCTTGGCTGCGGTCACGTATCGGTTGCCCGGGCCGACGATCTTGTGCACACGCGGAATCTCTTCTGTTCCATAAGCAAGGGCAGCGATAGCCTGTGCCCCACCGACTCGGTAGAACTCGCGCACGCCAAGGAACGCAGCCGCCGCCAGGGTCGCCTGCGCCGGGCGCGGAGACGCAACGCGAATCTGTCTGACACCGGCAACCTGCGCGGGAATCACCGTCATGAGCAACGTTGATGGCAAAGGATAGCGGCCACCCGGGACATAGCACCCGACCGATTCCAGAGGGCGCACCAACTGACCCACGACAACGCCAGGCTGGATTTCGCGCCGCCATTCATTATTATTATTCTTGTCCTTGTCCTGGGGTGCTTGCCACTCCGCATAGCGACGGATATTGCCCGCAGCCTGCTTGATCGCATCCTGCAACTCTGGATCAGTTTGCTTCCAAGCCTGGTGGAGATCGGCCTCGGCAACACGGAGTGGCTCATCCTTGCCCAATCCGTCCCAATGTGTGGCGTAACGGCGCACCGCGCGATCGCCGTTGCGGCGGACGTCACTCACAATGCGGCGGACTGCCGGCTCGACGTCTGCCAGGTCAGTCGCACCGCGCTCGGCCAGCGCGGTCACAAGACGAGCTTGCTCGGCGCCTTCGAGAATGCGCATCACGCCATCGCGCATCACATCAGTGCACATCACCTTCTTGCGCATCACATCACCACCTTGTTCAGCGGATATTCGACGATGCCCTGAGCGTTGGCTTGCTTGAGCTTCGGAATCAGCGTCCAGGCGGTGTGCTCTTCAATAACCGTGTTCACAGCGACCCACTCGCCATCGGCCAGGGGAGCGACGGTCGGATTTTTCAGCGCGGGAAGAAGACCGAGAACGGCGGGCAAGTCTGATTTGCGCACATTGAGCATCAGACCGACCCGCCCCAGCGCAGCGATAGCCCCACTGAGCATGACGGCCAGATTCTCAATCTTTTGCCGTCGTGCGGGATCGGCCCAGGCGGCCTTGTTCGTGACCAGTTGCGTGTTGGACTCAAGAACGGTTTCAAGGATTCGCAAATGATTGGCGCGCAGTGAACTACCCGTCTCCGTCACCTCGACAATGGCGTCTGCCAGTAATGGTGGCTTGACTTCGGTTGCGCCCCAGGAAAACTCGACCCGCACGGAAACGTTCCGGCTCGCAAAATAATTGCGAGTGAAACTGACCAGCTCTGTGGCAATGATTCGACCCTCAAGGTCTTCCAGCTTCTGGAAGCTCGAATCCTCCGGGACGGCCAGCACCCACTTGACCCTGCCCATGCTTTGTTTGGCATAGATCAGGTCGCAGACCTTGACGACATCAAGGCCGCTTTCGAGCACCCAGTCTAGGCCAGTCAAGCCCGCATCGAGCGCTCCATGTTCGACGTACCGGGCCATTTCCTGGGCGCGAATGAGCAGGCATTCGATCTCGGGATCATCGGTCGCGGCGAAATAAGAGCGGGCGTTGGTATACACGCGCAGTCCGGCACGCGTGAAGAGGCTCAACGTCGCTTCCTGCAAACTCCCTTTGGGGATACCCAGTCGCAATTTCATCGCGCAGCCCTCTTTTGCCTATCCAGCGCGGTTCCCAAAGGAAGTTCCTGGGTAAAGCAGGAGCGCGTCCCGGTGTGGCAGACCTTGCCCTCGCCGAGCACGCGGACGCGCAGCAGTACCGTGTCCCGGTCGCAATCGGCGAAGGCGGCAACCACCTGCAGACGATTGCCGGAGCTTTCGCCCTTGGTCCACAGTGTCTGGCGGGTGCGGCTGTAGAACGTCACGAACCCAGTGTGCAAAGTCTTGTCCAGCGCTTCCCGGTTCATAAAGCCCACCATCAGCAGCTCCCCGGTGCCCACATCCTGAATAACCGCAGGCGCCAGACCCTGCATCTTGTCGAAGTCGATCTCCATCGAACCCTCCTAATCTTCGTGCCACAATCTTGGTGCCAGATTTTCAGAGCTCGCACAAAAGCAAAAAGCCCGCTGGGCGAGGTCTGCGCCAGCGGGCTTGGATTTCCTATAAGTGCTTTGGCTATCCGTGGTCCCCCGCCGACACGCTCATCGCATGGTGATGATGGTGATGGCGATGGGTCAGCGGAGTCATGTTGGAAATGATACTAGGGCAGTGGAGATATGTTGTCAATCTGTTTTTAGGGGTGAGCGACATATCCCGTAATCCGCTCGACAGTGTGCGCAATGTTATCTTTAGAAGGATAGTGACGTAATTCATGGAAGTTCTCAAAAGACTTTTTGAGCGGCATTTCCACGCACCGGTTGACCGGGTGCAGCCGCTGCAGGGCCAGCTCGGGGGTTCGGGCCGCAAGATCGTCCGGCTTGCCAGCGACAAAGTCAGCGCGATTGGCATTCTGTATGGCGTGCGCGAAGAAAATGTCGCCTTCCTCGAATTTTCCAGGCACTTCCGCCGGCACGGTCTGCCGGTGCCGGAAATTTATGCCGAAGATTTAAGCCAGGGCGCTTATCTCGAAGAAGACCTTGGCAGCACCACGCTTTTTGAGTTTCTCTCGGACCATCGTAACGGCGCGGCCATCGCTCCCGAGGCAATCGTGGCCTATCGCAAAGTTGTCGCCGTGCTGCCGCGCTTTCAGGTCGAAGCAGGTCGCGATTTGAACTACAAAGTGTGCTATCCGCGTGCCAGCTTCGATCGCCAGTCCATCGCATGGGATCTGAATTATTTCAAATATTACTTTCTCAGGCTCGCCGGCATTCCCTTCAACGAGCAGGCCCTGGAACACGATTTCAGCCGCTTGACGAAATTCCTGTTGAGCGCCAGCCGCGCTTACTTCCTCTATCGCGATTTCCAGTCCCGCAACGTCATGTTGCGCAAAATTCTGAACGAAGACCAGCCGTTTTTCCTGGACTATCAAGGCGGTCGCAAAGGCGCGCTGCAATACGATATCGCTTCTCTTTTGTACGACGCCAAGGCCGACCTGCCCCCCGATCTGCGCCAGCAATTGCTCGATCATTATCTCGACAGCCTGGCCGGTTTCCTCGATCTCGATCGCTCCGTGTTCATGCAGTTTTACTACGCCTATGTTTATGTCCGCATCATGCAGGCGCTGGGCGCTTATGGCTTTCGCGGCTTTTACGAGCGCAAAGAGCATTTCTTGCAAAGCGTGCCGTACGCGCTGAAGAACTTGCGCTGGCTGCTTCACAATGTGGAGTTGCCCATCGCGTTGCCAACGCTAATGGAAGCCTTCAAAAGCATGGTGGCCTCGGATAAGTTGCAAGGCCTGACTTGTGAACCGGAGAAGTTGGCGGTGCGGGTTTTCAGTTTTTCATTTCACCGAGGCCTTCCGCAGGACGAAACCGGAAATGGCGGCGGATTCGTCTTCGATGGCCGCAGCCTCCCGAATCCCGGACGCGAAGAGCGCTTCAAAACGCTCACGGGCAAAGACGCGCCGGTAATCGACTATCTCAACCAGCACGAGAGCGTCCGCCAGTTTCTCGCCAGCGTCATGTCGCTGGTGGACGCGAGCGTGAGCGCTTATCAGCGTCGCGGCTTCAAGCACTTGATGGTGTCTTTCGGCTGCACCGGCGGCCAGCATCGCTCGGTGTATCTGGCCGAGCAACTGGCGAAACATTTGCGCGGCCAGGATGGAGTGGAGGTGGTGGTGCGTCATCGCGAGCAGGAGCAGTTAAATCAATGAAAGCGATGATTCTCGCCGCCGGCCTCGGCACGCGCTTGCGTCCGCTCACCGACAATCGTCCCAAAGCGCTGGTCGAAATCAACGGCCGCACGCTGCTGGAGATCACGCTCTCTCGTTTGCGCAATTGTGGAGTTCGCGAGGTGATGATCAACATGCATCACTTTGCCGACATGATTGTGGAGTACTTGAAAGCGAACAACAACTTCGCAATGCGCATTGAAGTCTCGCGCGAGGAGGTCTTGCTCGACACCGGCGGTGGTCTGAAAAAGGCTGCTTATTTCTTTGTTGAGGGTCCCAGCTCTGAAGAACCCTTCATTGTGCACAATGTCGATGTCCTCAGCACGATCGATCTCCGGCGCATGGTGCAATTTCATACTGACAAACAGGCTCTCGCCACCCTCGCGGTGCAGGACCGCAAGACCTCCCGATACCTGCTGTTCGACGACCAACTGCAGCTTTGCGGCCGGCGATCCGGGAGCGATCAGGAACCTGAACTTGTTCGATCTTCTCTTGTTCGATCTGCCCAGGAACTGCACATGCTGGCTTTCTCCGGCATCCACGTTATTTCTCCGCGTCTTCTTGCGATGATGATCGAAGACGGGGCGTTCTCCATCATCACGTCCTATTTGCGCCTCGCTGCCCAGCGAGAAAGAATCCTCGCCTTCCGCGCCGATGAATATTATTGGCGCGATCTCGGCAGGCCTGAGGGCATCGAGCAAGCCGCCCATGACTTAAAACTAAAGGTCATTACGCAGTAGGCTGAGCGCCGCACGCCCCGCAACTGATACTCTCAATCAGGACATTCAGGAGATCGCAAATCATTGCCGCCCATCGTCAACGCACAAGAAATCACGAAAGCTTTCGGAGCGAACCCGCTCTTCCAGAATGTTTCTTTCACCATTTCTGACGGAGATCGCATTGGCCTGATTGGCCCGAATGGATCCGGCAAATCCACCCTGCTACGAATTCTGGCTGGCGAGATTGCTCCCGACAGCGGGGAAGTATCGTTCCGGAAACGAACTCGTCTCGCCAGTGTCGAGCAAGACTCGCGATTTAAATCCGGAGCCACGGTGCGGTCGGTGATCGAAAGCGCTCTTGATCTCACGGGCGTCTCCGGATCGGAACGTGGCGCCCGCTTTGCCGAGACCCTCGGCCGCGCCGGCTTTGAAGATCTCGAAGCGCAAGCGACCGAGTTATCCGGCGGCTGGCAGAAACGTCTCGCAATCGTCGAAGCCCTGGTGCAGCATCCCGACATCCTCCTGCTCGACGAGCCGACCAACCATCTCGATCTTCCGGGAATCACCTGGCTCGAAGATTTGCTTGAGGGAGCGTCTTTCGCCAGCGTCATCGTGAGCCACGACCGCTACTTTCTAGAGAACGTCACCACCGACATGGTCGAGCTTAATCGGATTTATTCGGATGGCTCCCTCCGCGTACGCGGCAGCTACAGCGCCTTTCTGGAGAAGAAAGAAGAATTCCTGCACGCGCAGTCCAAGCGTCAGGAAGCGCTGGAGAATCTTGTTCACGGAGAAATCGAGTGGCTCCGCCGCGGAGCGAAAGCCCGGACGCGGAAGTCCAAGGCGCGCATCGGCAAGGCCGGCGAACTCATGGGTGAGCTTGCCGACCTGAATGCCAGAACCCGCAGCACCACAACTCAGATCGATTTTTCAGCCACCGACCGCAAGACCAAGCGACTAATCGAACTGCAGAACGTCACTTGCACCATGGGTAATCGAGAATTGTTCGACGGGCTCAACTTCATCCTCACGGCTGGAATGCGGGTGGGCCTCGTGGGGCCGAACGGCAGCGGCAAGACGACACTGCTCCGCTTGTTGCAGGGAGACGTGGCTCCGACCGGCGGTGAGATTCGCCGCGCCGATTGGCTGCGCATCGTGTGCTTCGACCAGAGCCGCACCCTCGATCCCGACGTAACTCTGCGCCGGGCGCTCGCGCCGGACGGCGATTCTGTTGTGTATCGGGATCGCGTAATTCACGTAGCCGGATGGGGGGCACGATTTCTGTTTACCGGCGAGCAACTCAGCCAGCCGGTCGGGCGGCTTTCCGGAGGAGAACGCGCGCGCGTCCTGATCGCGCAGCTCATGCTCCAGCCCGCCGACATTCTCCTGCTCGACGAACCCACCAACGACCTCGACATTCCAACCCTGGAAATTCTGGAAGAAAGCCTGATCGATTTTCCCGGCTCGCTCGTGCTGGTGACGCATGACCGCTACATGCTCGACCGTGTCTCCAGCATCGTGCTCGGACTGAACGGGAAGGGCGCCGCCAATACCTTTGCCGACTACGCGCAATGGGAAGCATGGCAGGCGCAGAGCGCGAAGTCAGAAGCGACAACGACGATGACCACGCAGATGCCCACCAGTTCTACACAGGCAGCGCCAACAACAACGAAAAAGAAACTTTCCTACCTGGAAGCGCGCGAATACTCGACCATCGAGCAGCGAGTTGAAGAAGCTGAAGAGTTGGTGAAAGCGAAACGTGCGGAACTAGAAGATCCAGCCAACGCGATGGATGCTCCGCGTCTCGTAAGCGCCCAGACCGGGCTGGACGCGGCTCAACAAACGCTGGATGCCCTCTACGCGCGCTGGGCCGAACTGGAAAAGAAGAGCGGCTGAGATCTTCCAAGTTGGGAAGTCCAGACACTCAAAGTATCATTTGAATGAAATTCCTTGCATAACTCTGGTAAAATGAGCTGTCTTTAGCGCTAAGTTCCTGTGTCCGAACCGGTTGCATAACGCGGTTTTGGACGCCGGAATGCTTTATATACAATTAACTGGCTCTCCCCCTGCCGCCCACTGGCCCTAATGCCGGGTAGGAGTGCTATTTTGAACGACGGTACGATTGGAAAAGCGGTGCGAAGAAGGCGGACTTGGTATCGGCGTCGTCTGCGCCTGCAGCGAATCCTGGCCGCTGTCGTCATCGGGACGGTCCTCGCTGGCGCCTGCTGGCTGAATGCGGTGCGCTATTTCTCATTGCCCTCCTTGCATGCCTCCCAGGTTTCGCCCGACTCTTTTTGGGTGCGGGCCAACGTCCGCAAAGATCTCGCTTTGATGGCGGCGCAGTCCTCTAGGCCCACGAAGGTTCTCGCGCCGATCCCGGGTGTCTATCCTTACTCGGTGGTGCCCGGAGGCGTGAAAGATCCCGACGATCTCCGTTATGCGGTGGCGCGCGACCCTGTAGTTCGACGGCATTACGCCCATTTCGATTACAGCCACGCCCATCTGGTGCGCGCCACCGAAGCTCGCGAAGTTTATCTTTCTTATCGCGTTCGTGACACAGTCTTCTGGACGCGCAGAAAAATTCGCCTGCACCTCGGTGAACTGCTGCTGAGCGACGGCACAATCACGGCGCGTACCCGTTGCGGCAACCAGATTTCCGACACGGCCAAACCCGAAGTTTCCAACGAAGAGCCTGCCGAAGATGTTCTGGACCGGCCCGTAGCGGAGCTCGAACCAGGACCGTCATTTCCCATCCAGCCCCTGCTCGCCGCGCCCGACTTGCCCGGCGGCGAACCGATTCCACCCCAGCTTTTCGCCGGGCCAATCTTATTCCCGTACCTGCCTGTCGGTTTGCCGATTCCTTCCGGGCTTTGCCCCGTCAACCACGGAATCGTTCCCCCAGGCTGCAGTACCAAAGGCCATAAACCGCCCGTGGTTCCCGAGCCCTCGACCATGGTGCTGATCGGTTCCGGCCTGGCGTTAATCCTGTGGCGTTATCGAAGAACCGCTCGCTCAGTCGCGGCGTAGCGGCCCGGCAGCCCAGTTTCGCATCCAACTATCTTTGCGTTCATGGCGTCCCATCCTTGACGTTCCTTGTCAAGGCTGGGATTCCACGGTCGTGTCCCGCTTGGGGCCGTATTGACTTCCGCAACTTGTGCTACGACTTCTGGTGCGGATTGCCGGTCCCATAACTGCTAGACTTTGCTCAGAGCCCCAATGCCACGCCTCTCTTATGTCGGAGCCCTGCTGGGCATCGCGACCTTCTTGTCTACGCCGATCTTTGCGCAGGAGTCCGCGCGGAATACTCCGGCAAAGAGTGCGCCGAATAGCGCTCGCGTCCGGAACGTCGTAGTGCGCGGAACGGGCGCTGCGATGGAAGTGGAGATCCAGACTTCCGGAGCGCCGGTCGCGCCCGATACCCAGGCCATTACCGGACCCGATCGCATCGTCGTCGATTTTCCCGACGCGCTTCCGGCCGCCGAGTTGCGCGCCCTGAAAGTCAATCGTGGCGCGCTGAAGGGAATTCGCGCAGGACTTTTTTTCAGCAACCCCCCGATTACGCGGATCGTGCTTGATCTTGTGGAGCCCCAGTCGTATCGGGTTTCGACGATCCAGAATGCGATCGTTGTGAAACTGGGTCCGGCAAAGCTGGGTCCGGTCACCGCAGCTGGAGCGAAAGCTCAGGATGTGCCGGATGCGCCCGCCGCAAAACTTCGAAATGCATCGCTTGCAGCGGGCAAGAATGTTGCGGCCGCCAGAGTCGCTGCCGCAGTTTCCAATACGACGGCGCCGCCGCCCGCCGCCGTCAGTGAAGCGCCGCCCCCGGCCAAGCCGGTGGTGACCGTGACCTTTGAAAACGGGATGCTGCGCATCCGCGCCGAGAAAGCTACGTTGGCGCAAGTGTTGTTCGAAGTGCAGCGCCAGACGCAGGCCGAGATTGCCATCCCGGCCGGCGCCGAGCAGGAAGAAGTGGTCGCCGATCTGGGGCCGGCCCCCGCGCGCGATGTGCTGGCATCGCTGCTGAACGGCTCACCCTATAACTTTATTTTTGTCGGCAACGAACTAAGCCTCGAGCGCGTCATCCTGACTCGCCGCGACTCCAGCATCTTCTAGCGTGGGGTTTGTCTAAAATCTTCAGGAATTGTTATCCCGCCTCAAGAATTGTCATCCCTCACTAGGTGAGGGATCTGCAATCTGTCGGGAGCACCTTCGGCCGAGTATCCCATCCTTGACGTTCGCAGCCAAGGATGGGACTCCAACTACGGCGGTGAGATCAGCCGCACCGCCACCGGGGAGGCGCCGTTACCGAGAATCGGCTGTCCGGTGGCGCCGCCGGTTGCGGGGGTTCCGCAACCAACTAGGTTGATGACCTGTGTGTGGAGACGGCCATTGCCCGGCGCTGGTATTCCAGTTGGACTCAGAAACAGTTGCATAAAACCTATGATCTGAACGGCAGGGAAGCCAATGGCGGGGGGCCAATTCGTGGCGGTCGCGTCGATGACAGGAACGGTAACGAGCGAATCACTCACCATAACATCAGATCCGGCGGCGAGCGAACCTGATAATACGACAGGATTTTCTGAGCCCGCAAGGAACTGAAACGGTGCGGTCCCTGTGGGGGGCGTAGATGCGGTTGTATCGACGCTGTCTCCTCCATCGCCGGCCGAGTGGATCAGACCATTTACCGCGTCGCGAGTCTCGATGTCTTGGTTTGTGGTGGTCGTGTCAATGTGAACTATCTGGTTGCATTTGATCGGCGTTTGCTCGCAGCCCGCGATACTCAATTGGAAAGAGCTAAACCCCGTACAACCTGTGCATGAAACGGACGACGCAGGGGGTGCAGGAAAGTCGCCGACCGTAGGATCGGTGGTGCCAGCATAATATCGCCATACCGTCGGCGAGTTACCGACGGCACAAGTCCCAACCCCGCAGTCGGTCCGCAGTTTTGGGTTGCCGCCGAATCCGGCCGGGGTTTGCCAACCCAGAAGCCCGATTGCCGTGGGAGCAATGGCGCCGGTTGCCGCGACAAATATCGGGTTGGTCGGACTGCTGGGATCTATATTCGGCAGCAGCCACGGCTTGACGCAGCTGGGCGCCACTGGTAACGGCGTTGTTCCCGCGAGGTTAGAAGGATTGTAGACCTCGGCGGTGGCCGACGCGGCCACTTTGACCTGCGTGGTCCCCCAGATGCGCGCGAAAAATGCGGGCAGATCGGCTCTTTGCACTTGCACGATAACGTGGGGATTCGCAACGAAATCGACGCCCGTTTCAGGAATGTTGACGCAGATTTCCTGCCCCGCCGTGCATGGCGATGCACCCGGATTCAAGGTTCTGCCGCCGACCATGCTACTCGCAGCCACTTGCGTGGCCACGGCAATCGCCAAGGGCACTGCGTTGTCTCCCACCGCGGAGCTTGAGGCCGAAGTCATACCCGAGTTGGCCAGCACGCGCGCGCCGGCGAGCGCCGCAGCATCGGCCGCGAGTTGCGCTTCACTCCGAGCGGTGTAGAGCGTCACCACGTCGATCGAAAGCGCAGCCATCGCTCCGACGACAAACAACATGAACACCGCGACCAGCGTGATGATAATGCCTTGTTCGTTCTTCCGCCCCGAGATGTTCTGGTTCACTCGCATAGAGCTTACATCTGATTGTGGACCGTAGCGCTCTCGGTCAACTGTGTTGTAGCCGCATAGCTCGCGCCCGGGACTAACAACTGAATAACACTATTGAATCGCCAATGATATGGATACGCTACGGTCACTACGGTGCCCACGGGCATCGGCGTCCCGGACCCAGCCACCCATCCGCGGTTGATAGTAATGACCAGTGCGTCGCCGGCGCTGTCACACCCGGAAATCTTGTAGATCCAAGTCAGGCCAACCGGTCCTGATGCTATGCCCGGTGGTGAGCAAGCTCCGTTTGCCAGCACCCCGCTGCCAGTCAGCGAGTTGAAAACTGCCGTCGACACCGCTTGCAGAGAAGTGGGGTTGCCGTTGCTCGACGCAATGTCACTCATCGGCTGAGCCCCGGCAATGATGGCGCCCTCCTGTGCCGCTTGCTCGATCTTCTGCTTCTGGTTGAAAGCGCCACTAAAATCGTATATGCCGACGACGAACACCACCAGAAGCGGCAGGGATATGGCGAACTCCAGCAGCGCCGCGCCCTGCACATCCCTCAGCAGACTAATCGTTCGGCAATACAGCATTCGCAAGCAGAACATCTAGTTCTCCATCCTGCTTTGCGCCTGCGCCGACATCACAACCTGCTGCAGGTTGAGGGAGGTGAAAGGCAGATAGAACGTAAATGGATATTGAAAGCTCACCATGGCTCCGCATTGTGCGGGCTCGGTCGGGGAATTCAGCAGCACAGAGCTGCAGACCCAGATGTTATTGCCCGTCAGTGTGCACGAACCCGCTGGCGCCGGCGGCGACGGGCACGGTCGCAGGCCAGGATTGGCCGCCTGCTTGATCTGCCCGCTATCGAGACTGGACGCCTTCAGCACCGCCACAACCACACCATCTACCGTGGCAGGTTGAGGAAGGGCATTTCCACACGTGGCACACGAATCCCGCGCCGCGGTGATCGCTCCCTGCTGCGCCGCCTGCGTTATCGTCGAATAAATGTTGAAGGCCCTTCCAAACCAGACGATGCCCAACAGAAGCATGAACACCAATGGCAGCACCAGCGCGGCCTCGGCGATCTCGGCGCCGTCAGTACTTCCGAGTTTGCACGCGATTCGTTTGAGTCTCAGCAAACTGCAGATCCCTCGCTTCGCTCGGGATGACAAATCATAAATGGAATGACAAATTACAAATTACATATCACAAATCACAAATTCCCCATCGCTCTGCCCATCCCATAGAACAGGACCGTCAACGCCATGGCCACGCCGAACGGAATTTTTGTTGACTGCGGATCTTCGAGGGATACCTCGTACGCGGGCATCCGCAGACTGAACAACGCGGCCAGCAAATGCGCGATGTTCAAGAGCGTCTGCTTCAGCCGCCCTTTCCAGATAACCACGGCCAACGCCATGACTCCCGCAATCAGAATCGTACCCATGAGCACGGAGAGCAGCTGCCGCGGACCCAGACAGGCTCCTAATGCGCCGGCCAGTTTCCAGTCACCGGCGCCGAGGCTGCGGAAGAGTACGAACGGCAGCAACAGCCCAAGGCCCAATAGCGTCCCCAGCAACGCGGCTTTCAACCCCGGCCAGCGGTAGAGAATCGTGTTGACCGCGATGCCAGCCGCGAAGCCAGACACCGTAAGCCAGTTCGGAATCCGACGGTAGCGCCAGTCGAGAAATCCCGCACCAATCGCCACCAGCATCGCGGGAATCCAGGGCCCAGATTGATGCATGATTGCCGCTGGCAGACAGGGGCCTCCGCGCGTTTCGCTTCCTGTACTTTAGGGCTTTCGGAGGCCACACTCAAGGGCGAAGTTCTCATCGCTGCCTTTGAGCCAAGCAAAAAGCCCGATGGCCCGGGCCTAAAATTGGAATCGAAATAAGGCTTGCCTAGCGCGTGACCGGTGCCGAGTTTCGTTCGGCAACCACTTTCTTGGCATTGTCAGCCAGCGCGCGCGCCTGCGGCATCAGCTCCAGAGCCTTGATCACGTCCGGATCGGTTTCGGCCCGTACCTTTAATCCTTCTTCCTGGCCGAAGGCATCCACGAAGAGTTCGCTCTTGATGTTGGAGCGCAGCCAGTCGTTGCTCTCGATCATCTCGGCCTCGGTGTACGGAATCTTTTCTTCGTCGAGGAATTTGCGCAAGTCCAGCAACAGCGCATCGTCGACTTCAAAGTTCTGCGTGATCTTGTGAGTAATCGCGTAGCGCTTGGCAAAATTAAACAGGGCATAGTGCTGCAGCAACGAGTCCTGGAACTTGTTGGACTTGTAGGGCGCCAGTTTCACATCTGGTGTGATGCCGCCCCCGCCGTATACGGTGCGTCCGCTATCGGTGAGCTTGACTTCGTGGTTGGCGTTCTTCTCCTCACTCTCGCGATTGTAATAATAATCGTAGAGAGAAAGATTCGAGTAATCGCGCTGGATCAAACGTCCGCTCGGGGTGTAGTACTTTGCGGTGGTGAGGGCGAGGCCGGTATTTTCGGTCAGCGGATACACGGTTTGCACCAAGCCCTTGCCGAACGTGACCTCACCGACGATCAGGCCGCGATCGTGATCCTGGATGGCTCCGGCAACAATCTCGGCTGCCGAAGCGGTGCCGCGATTAACCAGCACCACCAGCGGATAATCCCTGCCACCATTGCCATGGGCGGCGACGTATCGCTTTTCTGGAGATGAGCGGCCGTGGTGCGAGACGATCAACTGGCCCTTCTTGAGAAATTTGTCGGCAACGCCTACGCCTTCACTCAGCAGTCCTCCAGGATTCTGCCGCAGATCGAGGACCAGGCCCTTCAGATCGCCCATCTGATCGAGAGCCTCGGAGACTTCATGCTCCGTGGTTTCCTGGAATCCGGAAACGTGCATGTAGCCAATGCCGGGCTTGATCATGAAGTGCAGGTCCACGCTGTAGCGCGGGATCTCGTCGCGGATAACGCTGAATTCGAGCGGACGCTCGGAACCTTCTCGCAACATCGTAATGCGGACGGTGGTGCCTTTCGGTCCCTTGAGCAGATCGGCAACATCGGAAGTGCTCATGTTGTCGGTGGGCTTGCCGTCGATGGCCGCGATAATGTCGCCCGGCCGGATGCCGGCGCGATAGGCCGGGGTGTTGACGAAGGGAGCAATGACGATGACTTTATTGTTGCGCGGGCCGACCGTCATGCCCACGCCGTAATACTTTCCACGCTGCTCTTCCCGAAGCGCGGAATAGGATTTCGGATCGAAAAAGTTCGAGTGGGGATCGAGTTGGTGCAACATGCTGGGGATGGCGCCGTTATAGATTGCCTTGTCGGCATTCACCGGGTCGGCATAGTTCTCTTCGACCTTTTCATACACCTCGGTGAACTGCTTCAAGCTGTCGCGGACGTCGGAGTCGCTGCTGGGCGTGGTTGCCGGGCTGATTCTCTGCGCGAACAACATTCCCAGCAAGCCGAACGCAGCAAGCACAAAAACTATCAGGACGAGTGAACGACGAGAACTACCAGCCATGTTTCGAAAACCTCGGGCAGGGACGTGGAGGGACCCAGCTACCCCATCTGACGCAGTATAACACGCGAAAGCGCCTGTTTACTTGGATGCTAGAACCCGCCGGAGGTTACTCCGGGGCGACGGCTTTTGGGGGTTGTCTGGGAATTCCAAAGACTCAAAGTCCAAAAACTCAAAGAAAGTCCCAAGTTAGACACGGCCGTTGAATCCCATCCTTGACAAAGAACGTGAAGCATGGGCGCCCGGCCGACAGGGCTATCTAATCAGGCTTTCGGCGTGGGGGGAACAAACTGTTGAGGTTTCCGGGGCGACTGATGCCGCCCCGGAGACCTCCACGGGGGGAGGGCCCGCGTATCCAAAGACTGCCAGCTTCAGAATCTTCTTGGGCCGCAATCAGGCTAGTAGCGATCCTGTTCGACCCAGAGACGAACCTGATCTTCGACCGAAAACCGGCTCGCGGGCGCGCCCGCAAACTTTGACTCAAGAGAAAACGCGTGCGATTCGAGCGGCACCAAGAAATGGAGTTTGGTATTCACGAAGCTGCGTACGAAGAGATTGGCATAGCGTTCGACTCCCAGGATTTCAAACTGGACGGCATGCACGAGCCCGTGAAACAGGAACCTCTCGACGAACTTCTCGCCGAAGACCACAACATCGAGAAAGGTCAAGGAGCGCATGTGCATAATCTCGGGCAGGTTCACGAAACCTAAAGCCTTCGCTTCCTCGTAAAAAGGCGGATTCGGGACATGCGATCCTTCGAGTTCGACGATCCTCACCCGATCGAGCAGAGCGGCAGAAAAATATGGCCGCATGACAGCCTTCTGGTGGTTATTCAGGGGTGCTGCCAAGGGGAAGTAGTGTTCGCGCTGCTCGCGCAAGTAGGAAGAAACGCGCTCGACCCCATCGAGGATGCGATCTTCGGTCAGCTTGGTGAGAGGTTCGGAGGCGGCTTCCGCGCTGGGGATTTTCCTTTCGATGGAGGCGTAATATTCGCTCAGAGCGGAGGCGGTCTGGGCGGACTTGCGCAGGATATTGCGCTGGCCGAAATGGGCCAAATTATCGGCGGAAAAACGGAGACGAAGCTGGTGAGTGGCGCAATGGGCGCTGAGCAACTCCAGCTGCGCATGCTGAAGTTCTGAATTCATCTGGGCGATAGAAACTCTATCGTCGGGGTTTTCCCACGAATACATCTTAATCAACTCCTGAAGTTGGATACCGCTGCGGGGGCCCGATTACTAGTAATGTATACATCGTTATGTTTACGTTGTCAACAATATAAGTCGCGGATTATTCAGCGGGAGCAGCTGGCAGCGTGTGCATTTATTCCCTGTACATTGTTATGTTTACGTTGTATACATAACATCTGAGGTTTCCTTTTCCTTGGGGAGGCAACGTGCCGCGTCAACCGGACCCTGATCTGGAAAGCAAAATCCTGGATGCCGCTCAAAAGCTATGGAAGAAGGGAGGGACGAAGGCTCTCACGATGCGGGCGGTCGCCAAAGCGGCCGGGACGAACACGCCTTCAGTTTATCGGCGCTTCCGGAGCCGGGAAGATATTCTGCGTAGGCTGCTGCAGCGCATCCGGCGGGCGATTGCCGCCCAGATGGAAGGCGCCTCCTCTCCGGAAGAGGGTTGTGAAAGGTATCTGGATTACGCGCTGAGCCATCCTCACGAGTACGAACTGCTTTTCCAGCAAGAATACGAACTCTTTCATTCGGCCTGTTCCATCCGCGCCGGGGTCAAGCTTACGGGCCGGCCGACCAGGCAAATCATGAGACAAAAGCTGACGGAAAAGTTCGGCAGATCGCCCGACAATTACGCGCGCCTCCTTACCGCCTTGTGGATGCTGGTCCACGGAGCAGCGATGCTGCTGATCGCAAAGACGATCCTGCCAAAAGATGCGGCGGCCGCGCGCGCGGTGTTCACGGCGTCGGTGGCGACGCTGTTGCGGGAGGCTCATGCGTGAAGGAACACAGGGAGCGAAATTCCCAGTGTGGCCAGTTACGTGCGTGCGCAAGCAGCAGAAGACCGACAAACGAGACGCGGCCCACACTCTGAAGCTGGTGGTGGAAGGCCGGTTTCCGCCAAGCGGGGCTTACAGACCCTCCAGGAGAAGTTTGCCCTTGACAGAGCCTTCGCTCTTATTGAGGGGCACCCAGCTTTGGCCTTGCAAAAGCACGCACAAGCAGTACAATTCGGGCGATTCAGAGCTAAGAAAAAAGATTCCCGTTTAAACGGGACCAGATCACGGCGGAGCTGACCTGCCTTGTCGTAAGACACCGTGATGGAGCGGAAAAAGTAGTCGAGATCAATGAGGATATGGGTTCAAAATACTCTTGGGAGGAACGGAGCATGAAATTATATCGTCTCGCATTTGCTCTTAGTGTAATCAGCATTGCAATCCTGACCGCAGGATGCAGCTCAACCCAGAATAAGCCAAAGGAGAACACGCCCGAAAAGCCGGCCACCGCCGCACCGCCGCAGACTGCGCAACCCATCCCTTACACCGGTCAGGAGGCATTCAATCGAATGATGGGTCTCGCCTTGAAGTGGTCGCCGGATGCTCAGCCGGCTCGGTTGGAATCCGTTCTCACCACGGAAACCACCGGCCAGGACGGGAAATCAACCGTCTGGCGAGGGTACTTTGCCTCGCCCAGTCGCCGTGCAACCAAGACCATCGTTTGCTCGGGAAGCCGTCGGCCGGATGCGCCGCCGTTCGGAGTTTCAACCGAGGGGGCTGAAGGCGCCTACAACGCCCAATCCGCCAGTCTTATCTTTTCGCAATACCTGCTGAAAACCGATACGGATAAAGCCTTCGCGATCGCGCAGCAACACGGGGGCGAAGCCATCGTGAAGAAGGATGCACAGCAGCCCATTACATACGTGTTGCTCAAGGACCCGAAGCAGAACGTGCCCGTCTGGTATGTCATTTACGGCACGAGCGAGACGGACAGGAAGGGCATCGGTGTGATTAACGCGACCACCGGCGCTTTCGTACGCGCCGGCAAGTGAAGTGGGCGGGCGGCCCGGCCTATCGCAATCACTTGGAAGCTCCGGAGGGTGCCCCGTCCAAGCTCTGCTTGGGGCGGGGATGTTGATCGACTCACATCCACCGGCTTCAAAAAATGTGGTAGACGAAATGAGCAAAGAGAATCACTAACAGCAAACCTCCGAGGCCACAAACCCAGAAGAGAAAATGCTCGGTCAACTTTGGGGAATTGATCTCCTTCTTGTCCATGACTGAAGAATACTCCCTCACCTCGTTGAATTACATTCAGGCCAAAGGAAGCACTCGCAGGCCATCGGAGCCCTGTAAGCATCATTGTCAGCACGATCTGGCATGGGGCGAAGCGCGAGTTCTTAGGGACAAAAGAACGCTTCAAAAGAAGCGGGCGACGCCCTCTTCGAGCACGACCACTTTGTCTTTCACGCCGGCCTTCAGCGCTTCGCGCTCCAGCAATTGCAGAGGCTCTTCGATCGGTTCATGCGACAGGCGAAACGTTCCATAGTGCATGGGCACCATCCAGCGGGCCTTCAGATCGAGAAAGGCCTGGGTGGCGTCGGCGGGACTGGTGTGCACATTGCGGAATTGCGGTGGATTGTAGGCGCCAATGGGCAGCAAGGCGAGTTCCGGAGATAAGCGGCGTCCAATCTCGCGAAAGCCAGAGAAATAGGCGGTGTCTCCGGCGTGGTAGACGGAGTGTTTGCCGCTGCGCAGAACGTAGCCACCATAGCCGCGATGCGAATCTTTGATGACGCGTGCTCCCCAATGCCGCGAGGGGACGTGGGTGATGTCGAGCGTGCCATGGCGATAGGTGTTCCACCACTCGAGTTCGACAATTTCTTCAAAGCCCAGATCGGAGACCAGGTCGAACAAGTGATGGGGGACGACGAGGGTGGGCGCGGTTCCGGTCTGCCGCCGCGTTTGCCGCGCAATGGTGCGCAGAGACTGGCGATGCAAGTGGTCGAAATGAGCGTGCGTCACCAGTACGACATCCATCGGAGGCAGGTCGCGCAGGTTCAATCCCGGTTGACGCAGGCGCTTTAGAACGAACAGCCAGCGCGCAAAGTTGGGATCGATGACGACGTTCTGTCCGCCAATTTGTAGAAAAAAGCTGGAATGCCCGATGAAGGTGACGCCTAGTTCGCCGTTTGAAACCAGTTGCGGCTTGTGCGTCTTGCCGGTGCGAGGCGTGACCGCGGAATGCCGCACCAGGCGCGTGAACTGGCTGGCTCGCTTGCGCAGAGCAGGATTTTTCAATGAGGACTTTAACATCAGTTCGCCAATATGATTCGATTCGTCCGTCAGAAACGACGGACTGCTGATGACATTATCTGATTACATTATCGGCTTTGTTTAATCAAGTTCCTAGTCGGTTTGGTAGTGGGCCAGTTTCGAAACTGGCCCACTACCGTCGGTTTAGATGCTTCGGGCGCCAAGAACGACGCGCAGGCGGCGAGTTTCCTCCGTTATTGCTTCTTGGGTGGTTGATTTCCCAGTGTAAACAATCTTGATTTCCTTGACCGTTACCTAGCTGGTCATATTTATAATCCAATGTTCAGGCGAAAAAAGTTCAGACGAAATATGTTTGGAGGAACCCGCCGATGCGCGTCGCTTTTCTTGGCATGGGAATTATGGGACGGTCAATGGCCGCTAACCTGGTCAAAGCCGGACACGAGGTCGCAATCTGGAATCGAAGCGGCGGTAAGGACGTGGAAGGCGCACGCAGCGCCGCTTCTCCCGCGGATGCGGCGACGGGCGCGGAGGTGGTGTGGATGTGCCTCTCCGACACGAAGGCGGTCGAGGGCGTGCTGTTTGGCCCGGGCGGCGTTGAGCAGGTTCTGGCCGCGGGCATGATTATTGCCGACTCGAGCACGATTTCACCCTCCGCCACGCTACGCTTTGCCGAACGCGTGAAGGCGCGCGGCGTTGACTATGTGGACGCTCCGATGACCGGTTCAAAGATCGCGGCTGAAGCTGGAAGCCTGATCTTCATGGTCGGCGGCGACGAAGCTGCGCTCGCTCGTCTGCAGCCGCTTTTTCAGGCGATGGGCAAGCAGGTGTTCCACATGGGCGAAACCAGCAAAGGACAGGCGACGAAGCTGGTCATGAATCTGCAGATCGCGCTCATCTACGAAGGCTTCGCCGAAGCGCTTACGCTTGCCGCCAAGCTGGGCGTGGACGTGGAAAAGCTGCTGCCGCTGATACAGGCTTCCATGGTGCGTTCGGGGGTGGTGGACTACAAAGCTCCGTTCATTCTGAAGCGTGACTTCTCGCCCAATTTTCCTCTGCGGCTGATGCTGAAAGACATTCGCCTGGCGCTCGATGCCGCCAAGGAATCGCGGGTGCGCCTGCCCGGGCTGGAAGCGGTAGAAGAGGTATACGATGTCGCGGCCGAGGAAGGGCAGCAGGATTTGGACTACGCGGCGACACTCACGCTGCTGGAGAAGTGGGCGGGCGTGGAAGTGAAGGGCGGCGCGTAGCGTTCTGGAATCGCGACGGCAGGGCCGCCGATGCTCCTATGTCTTTCTTCACCTACTTCTTTGCCAGCGAGCGGATGTAGTTCACCATGTTCCAGATGTCTTGATCCTTGGCACGGTCGCCTTCGGGGGGCATTTCGCCCTTGCCATTCCGGATCACGTAGAAGAGTTCGCCGTCGGTGCGGTTCTTCAACGCATCGGGATTGGTGAAATCAGTGACGTTCTTCATGTCGGTCGCCATGTCGCCCTTGCCGTTGCCGTTGTTTCCGTGACACATCGCGCAATCGAAGCCATACAGCTTCTTGCCCTTGGCGAGCGACTCCTCGGTCGGCTTGACGGGATTTACCCTGGCGGCAGCTTCGGGGGGAATTTTGTACTCGGGGGCGGGCGCTTTTGCGGGGGGCTGATCCTTCTGCGCCCACAACGCGAACACAAAAAAGAGCAGTGTGAGAAGGATCAGTGGAGTTTTCTTCAATACTTCTTCTTTCGACGATCTCCCTTTCAACACACACCTCCTGTTCGGAAACACGGTTGAAACATTCAACGATACTCCACGATAGGGGGAACGTGCACGAAAAGGTTGCAGGTCCGGAACCGCCGGGGAATCACGCATGACACTGCAACGCAGTGACTCCCGGTTGCGTCAAGACTAAGTCTCTTGGTCGGCAACGCATTACGCTCGTAACCCCTTTAATGAGCGGGGATTACAGAACTATTACAAAATAGTTCGCGCTCTCTTGGTATTGTCTAGGCTGACCTGAGTCGGACGGTTGTGGGGAGAGGGATGATGCCCGAGACAATAAGCGAGACAGCGAGCGAGACAATAATCGAGACCACGATGGAAGCAACAAGCGAGAACAACGAAGCAACCAGCTTTCGCAAAGACCGGGCGACCCGCGCCGGCATCAACTGGGGCACGGCGATCGCCATGGGCCTGTTTCATGTGGGCGCAATCGCGGCGCTATTTTTCTTTACCTGGCCAGCATTTTTCGTCGCCATTTTCTTGTGGTGGATTTCGGGTAGCCTCGGGATCGGGATGAGCTATCACCGGCTGCTGACGCATCGCGGATACAAGACGCCGAAGTGGGTGGAGTACTTCCTGACCTGGTGCGCGACCCTGGCGCTCGAAGGCGGGCCGATTTTCTGGGTGGCGACGCACCGGATTCATCATCAGTTTTCCGACGAGGAAGGCGATCCGCACTCGCCGATCGACGGCAAGTGGTGGTCGCACATGGGATGGATCCTGATGGGCAAGTCGATGCATCACGACACCACGACCCTGGGCCGTTATGTCCCCGACCTGACCAAAGATAAAGTTCATGTCTGGCTGACCAAGTATCACTACACCTCAAACATTATTTTGGGCGTCATTCTTTATGCCATCGGCGGATGGCCGTGGCTGCTGTGGGGCGTGTTCGCGCGCGTCGTGGTCGGACTGCATGCTACCTGGATGGTGAACTCGGTTACACACATGTGGGGAACGCGGCGCTTTGTGACTAAGGACCTCTCGACCAATAACTTTCTGGTGGCCTTTCTCACCTTTGGCGAAGGCTGGCACAACAACCATCATGCACATCCAGTTTCCGCGCGCCATGGCATGACGTGGTACGAAATCGACATGAACTGGTACGGCATCTGGGCACTAAATAAACTGGGACTGGCGCGGCACGTGTACAAGGTCGCGCTCGATAACCTGCCGCCCAAGCCGCCCCTGGTTCGGGATGTGAAGGCGGCTGGGGTGATGGCGGCGGCGGGCAACGATTAGGGGAGCATTAACCGCAGAAAACGCAGAGAGAACCGGGGAAGGTGCCCCGGTTTTTTCTTTGCTAGTCTTCCTCTGCGAACTCTGCGTCCTCTGCGTTTAAACGCATTTCCCGTTAGAATCTCCCTGTGCGCATCATCAGCCGGCAGAAGGCGATTTATTTTTTCATCACGCTGGGCGTTTGCCTGATTGCGGCGGCCGTCGCTCTAAACGTCAGCTGGATCATCCTGAACTGGCGCGCAGGGCTGATGCTTTTTTTCGGCGCCATACTTTTTCTGGTCATCATCGCGGGACTGGTGCTCAATACGATTTTTCTGGTCCGCGAAATTCGCCGCAACGAGCAGCATGACAGCTTCATCAACGCGGTCACCCATGAATTGAAGACACCGATCGCGTCCATCCGGCTCTACCTTCAAACCTTGCAGAGGCTCGAAGTGGGAGAAGCGCAGCGGCGGCAGTTCTACCAGTTGATGCTGCTCGATACCGAGCGCCTGCTGCACACCGTGGAACAGGTGTTGAAAGCGGGTGAGGCCGCACATAAGAAAGGCCCGCCACAGCGCTTGCCGCTGGAATTCAACACGCTGGTGCGCGAGTGCGTGGAACTGGCGCGAGTGCGGCATCATTTACAGGCGGCGGATCTCGACTACTGCGAGTCTTTGTCTTTATCTTCATCTCTGGCGAACGGCGACGGAGCGCGGGTGATGGGCGATCCGGAGGAGTTGCGGACCGCGGTTTCGAACCTCTTAGACAATGCGGTGAAGTACTCGCCCGATGGCGTGCATATCTCGGTGGAACTGGATGCTTCCGATGAGGAGCGGGTGGTGTTGCGGGTGCGCGATCGCGGCGTGGGCATTCCGGAGCAGGAGTTGAAACACATCTTCAAGCGCTTTTACCGGGTGACGCAGCGCTCCCTCTCGGGAGTGAAGGGCACGGGCCTCGGATTGTTCATCGTGCGATCGATCGCGCGCAAGCACGGCGGCCGGGTATTCGCGCAGAGCGAAGGCGCAGGGAAGGGAACCACGGTGACCCTGGAATTGCCGCGGAGAGTGGCATGAGCCGGGTGCTGGTGGTGGAGGACGAGGCGCACCTGGCGCAGGGCTTGCGCTTTAACCTGCAAGCCGAAGGACACGCGGTGGAAGTTGCGGCGGACGGCGAGACGGCTCTGGAGAGGCTGGTCGAAAAAAGAGAGCGCTTCGACGCGGTGGTTCTCGACGTGATGCTGCCGGGTAAGAGCGGCTTTGATGTCGCGGCTTTGCTGCGCGAGAAAAAGAATTATGTGCCAATTCTAATGCTGACCGCGCGCGGGCGTCCCGAAGATGTGCTGCAGGGATTCGCGGCGGGGGCGGACGATTACCTGCCGAAACCGTTTGAACTGGCGATTCTGATCGCCCGCCTGGAGAGCCTGCTGCGGCGCAGTGTGTGGATGAAGGATGCCAAGCCGGCGGGCGATGGCCATCACGGTGACAAGATGCGGCCGGCGCCGTTCGGCGAGCCGGAAGCTGGCGCGGATACCTTCAGTTTTGGCGGGAAGTCCATTGACTTCGGGGAACTCGAACTGCGTTCGCTGGGGAATACGATCCACTTGACGGTGATGGAGGCGGAGTTTCTGCGCTATCTGGTTCGCAGCGCGGGTCGCGTGGTTTCGCGCAAGGCGATTTTGGAAGATGTGTGGGGATTGCACGAGGATACCGATACGCGCGCCATCGATAATTTTGTGGTTCGGCTGCGGCGCTACATCGAAGAGGATCCGTCGCAGCCGAAACATTTGCAGACCGTGCGGGGAGTGGGGTATCGGTTTGTGGCGGAACCAGAGTAGGGGGGCGTGACGTCTGGCTTCCGTGGGAGGTAAATGTGAACGATCGTCAATCGAAGAAGTCCGGCCCTCTTGACCAGCGTCGGGATGACGGCGCAAGACGGGCAGCTAGCAGTTCGTCTGCGATAAAGAGACGGGAGGGGAAATCAAGATCCCCGGGCACTTCTAGCGAATCCGGAGTTGCTGTGACCGCAGGCAGCTGCCGAGCAGAGCTACAGCAACTCTGAATCCGCTTTAGTTTGTTCTCGAACCGCTATTTGCCTGGCAGGTAACTCAAATCGGGACGAAACTGGATGATCTCGCTCGTCTCCTTCTCCACTGAACGGTCAATTCGATCAACAATGGAATCGGCCTCCGCGTGTCCAAAAGCTTCTTTGAGCATGTCGCGGAAGGGCTTCACGTCAGGTTTGTCCTCGAAGTCCGCCCAATTGTTGTGTGGCAGGGACAGCACATACTCCCCTGTCTGTCCGCCGTTCACCAAAACGTACCATTCGTAATTGAGGGGCCACTTCGTCTTCTGTGACGCCTCGTAGATGCGGTCGATAGCGGACCGAAAATCCGAGCCCTTCCCGTAGCGCACGTGGAAGACGATGACTTCCGAGAACTTGGGAGGCATTGTGGCACCGCTGGGCGGGTTACTAATCTTGGGCAAGAACTCATAGTAGCGGGCGATGACGGAATCCACGTAGGCCCCCACAACCTTCTGGAACTGCGCTAGGTCGGCCTCGTCTGAAATAGCCGGCTTGTCGAAATCCGCCCAATGCTGGCGGAACCGGCCGACAAGGTACGCTCCCGTATTCTCGCCGCTGAGTGTCTCCCATACCAGCAACGGCTGCGGGTCGTTCTGTTGCTTATGCCATGCCGCCTTCTGCTTCCGTCCAGCTTCGTACTGCGGCACCATTCCGTTCTTTGGTTTCTGGAACTCGATAGCGGCCAGCGTTCCGGGTTTTTCCTGGGCGGCCAGCGAACATGCTACAAACAACACGATCCCAACAGCGGATAACAACTGATTGCGTTTCATCGTTTCCTCTTTTCGTTGGTAGGTTGGTTGGTCTCCCACACTTCAACTACGCCAGCAACACTCAAAGTCACTTGCTCGTGACCTCAAGTTCCAGTTCCAATTTGTTGCCGGAGTGTGGACGAAAGGAACGTCAGCATCCTACATGATTTCGCGGAGGCCTGACGAAAATAGTGATCGGCCAATTTCGAGCGGATTGTTAGTGCTGTTTGGCGGAGGAACTGGCTGCCAGCTCGCGAAAAAGGCCGAGCAATGCGGCGGCGGCTTTCTGATCAGAGAGGTTTTCGAGCGCTACTGTGCCGGTAAAGTGCGGCGAGGCGGAGTTGAAGCGGACGCCCACAAAATCCTTGTCGCGCCAGGAGGCCAGCGCATTCACCACCGGGCTAAGTTCGGCGGGCCAGTCTTCCTTGGTGGTCAGAATGACAGGGCCGGGGCGGGTGATGGTCCAGGCGCGAGTGCCGGTCGAGCTTTTCGACCCCGGGCCGTTCGCTCCCGAGCTTCTCGCTCCCGTGTGGCCCGACCAGCGATGACGGATGACGTCGAGATGGAAGCCCGGGGGGAATCCCATGTCAGCTTCGAAAGTGAGCGTTTCCTGCTGCTGGCGCCAGCGGCTCAGAGCCCACTGTACTGGTAGCGGGCGCGGCAACAGGCGAATGGTGAGATGGGCGTCCTCAAACCAGCGCGAGGAAAGATTTAGGGTGGCATTCAGCCGGGAGCTGTTGGCGTGCCATCGCAAATCAACGACGCGGCCTTTTCCAAGGCATGCCGTCTCGACCCACTGCAGCACCTTGCCTGCCCGCCGCCGGTTGTAATGGGCAAACCAGGCGTACCAGAGGAAGAAGAGGGCGAGCGCTGCGATCACGTCGATGAGAATGAAACGGGCCACGGTGCTGCTGCCTCTGCTGAGAAATCGTACTTCTTATAGATGCAACTGCGCAAGGGGGAGAAAAGAAAAAAAGGCTGCAGACGGTTGACCAGTCTTTTCCGCTGCACTCCCGCTACCTACCTGCCCCAATCCCGATACAATGGCGGCGTGCCATTTCGAATCCGACAATTTGGGAAAGCCGATTTTGATACGCTGTGGCGGATTGACCAGGCATGCTTCGATCCGCAATTGGCGTACTCGCGTCCGGAGATGGCCTTCTACATGCGCCGGCCCGGGTCGTTCACTTTGGTGGCTGAAGGCGAAGGCGTGGGGGTTCCGGGCAACGGCAGTTCGCCGGCGGGGATTCCAGGTTTCAGCATTCTAGGTTTCATCGTGGCGGAGACTCGCCGGAAGGGTGGGCACATCATTACCATCGATGTGGTCGCGGAGGCGAGGCGGGCGGGCGTCGGCTCGGCTTTGCTGCGCGCTGCGGAAGATCAATTGCTGCGGGCGGGCGCGCGCGCGGTGGCGCTGGAGACGCCAGTGAACAATGAAGCCGCGATCCGCTTCTACAAGCAGAAAGGGTACTTTGTGGAAAAGACGGTCACCGGATACTATTCCGGCCAGCTGGACGCTCTGGTTATGACGAAGGAGCTGGCGCGGTCGCCGGTGGGATGAGTTGCAGGGTTAGGCAGTGTGCAGCCTCTAAAGGGGCATTGGATGTTCCCGTCGAGACGCGGCAAGCCCGGCCTTTACAAGTGGAAATTCGCGGTGCGAAGAGGGAATGGCTTCATGAAGATTGCGATCCAGGGAGAACTCGGTTCTTTCAGCCACGAGGCGGCCGAAGCGATGTTGCCGCAGGCGAAGGTGGTGCCGTGCGCGCGTTCGCTCGATGTCTTCGACCGAGTCAAGCGGGGAACGGTGGACGGCGCGGTGATCCCGATTGAGAATTCGCTGGCGGGTTCGGTCGCCGAACATTTCGATCTGTTGCTGGGGCGCGACGTTCACGTCGTCCGCGAGTTTCGCCTGCGCATTGTTCACAACCTGATCGCGCTGCCCGGCACCAAGCTTGGAGACGTCCGGCGCGTGTTCTCGCATCCTGTAGCGCTCGATCAATGCCGCGACCTGTTTACGAAGAATCCGAGGCTGGAGCCGGTGCCATTCTACGACACGGCGGGAAGCGTGAAGCATGTGGTGGCGGAGCGCTTGCGCGATGCGGCGGGCATTGCCAGCCGGCGGGCCGTCGCAGTGTATGGGGGAAAGATTCTGAAGGCGGGGATTGAGGATGACAAGAAAAACTTTACGCGTTTCTTTCTGATCGAACGGGGAAAGATCAAGCGGGGAAAGCCGCGGGCGGCGCGGAACGGGGATAAAACTTCGCTGGCATTCAGCGTGAAGAACATTCCGGGGGCGTTGTTCAAGGCGCTCAGCGTGTTCGCGCTGCGCGACATCAGTTTGAGTAAGATCGAGTCGCGGCCCATGCGCGGGCGTCCGTGGGAATACGTGTTTTTTGTGGATCTGCTGCGCGGCGACGATGAAGATTCGCGCAATGCCTTGCGGCATCTAAGCGAGGTTGCTGAACTGGTGAAGGTGCTGGGAATTTATCCGGAAGCGTGAGGCAGGGTCAGTGGCCAGTGGTTCGCTTACTTCCAGTCTTTCGTCACAACCTGCTGTGAGGCACTGCACTGCGGGAACCGCACCTTCGTTCTAGTCTGAAAGTGGGCCGTTCTGGCCCGGAGCCATAAGGAGGGCTTGTATGCGTCATACCTTTGTAGGAATTCTTATCTTGATGTGTGTCTTTATACTGGGCGCGGTTTCGGCCGCCGAGAATCAGTTGGGAATTAGAGACAACTATCAGGTGAACTTTTCAGAGAAAGTCCGGGTAGCGGACACGCTGTTGCCGAAGGGGAACTATGAGGTCCGTCACGTGATGGAGGGTTCGGACCACATCATGGTGTTCCGGCAGCTAGGGACGAAGAAGCCGATTGAGGTGCGCGCGAAGTGCACGCTGGTTCCGTTGGGCGCGAAGGCGACTAGGGATGAGAAGATTTTCACCCTGAATGCGGCGAACGAGCGAGTTCTGCATGAGCTGGTGTTTAAAGGCGACCTCGCGAGTCACATGTTTTAGTGGGAGGCGGGGAACACGAGAAAGTAGCTGATTTGACCGGGGGGGGGGCGTGCAGGAGGGGAGGCACGTCCCCGGAAGGACCAGCCCCCAGCGGGGGCCGAAACCTTTCGTGTCTTGCAAAAAGCCAAAGAAGGTCTAGAATTCAACAACCTAGCACGAAGGGTGCATCTTTTTGGCAGTTAAGTTCATCCAAAGTTGAGTGAAACACACTCAAGGAAAAATCATGAGCGATCCTACTTCTTCCGAGCTCGCTGCTTACGAAACCACAGAGCGGTCGTTGCCGATTCTGCCAGTGCGCGACACGGTCCTGTTCCCCCATGCGGTGCTCCCGCTGACGGTGGGGCGGGAAAGTTCGGTACAACTGATTAACTCGCTGGGCGAAGATAAGACCATCGTGGTGGTGGCGCAGCGCGAGGCGCGCGTGGACTCGCCGCAGCCGACCGATCTGTACTCCATCGGAACCCTGGCGGTGGTGCACAAAGTTGTCAAGATGCCGAACCAGAGCCTGTTTGTTTTTGCGGAAGGACTGGAGCGGGTGCTGCTGGCGGATTTCACGCAGCTTTCGCCGTTCATGCGGGCGCGGGTGACCACGATTCCGGAGACGATTCCGCCAAAGGATTCCGAGGTGGAAGCGCTGCAGCGCAATGTGCTGACCTTGTTCCAGCAGATTGTGGCCGGTTCGCCGACGCTCTCAGACGAGCTTTCAACGGTTGCGATGAACATCGAAGAACCGGGACGGCTGGTGGACTTTATCGCTTCATCGCTGCCATCGCTTTCGACGGCCGACAAGCAAGAGACGCTGGAGACGAGCGACGTCCGGGTGCGGCTGGGAAAAATCAATCAGCACCTGGCCAAGGAACTGGAAGTGCAGCAACTGCGGAACAAGATCCAGTCGGAAGTGCAGGATCGGGTGCAG